>Ga0209355_1001962_pt1 | contig 11537 bp, 14 predicted proteins | sample LauGreSBDMM110SN_3_FD_187563 | JGI IMG/M metagenome (GOLD analysis project Ga0209355, IMG submission 187563) | Freshwater lake microbial communities from Lake Michigan, USA - Sp13.BD.MM110.SN (SPAdes) (version 2) | ecosystem: Environmental > Aquatic > Freshwater > Lake | place: Lake Michigan...
GGGCCCCCCCCCCGGGCTCATGCGCAGCCTCATGCCCAGCCTGCGGCTGGTCTCCTCCCTGGGCGCCGGGGTGGACCACTGCTCGGCGGAGCACGCCTCGCTGGTGCCCGCAGTGCCCCTGGTGCGCTGCGTGGACCCTTTGGCGGCGCAGCGGCTGGCGCAGTACGCGCTGTGGGCGGCGCTGCACCTGTCGCGACGCATGGAGGAGTACGGAGCACAGCAGGCGCACAGCAGGTGGGACTCCTCGCCCGGCGGCGCCGACCCATGCGACACGGTGGTTGGCGTCATGGGCCTGGGGGCCATGGGCGCAGCCGCCGCGGCCACGCTGGCGCGCAATGGCTTCCTGGTTCACGGCTGGCGCAAGGGCAGCGCTGGCGGGCGGCCCACGCCATCCGGCCTGGCGCGCGTCTTTGCGGGCGACGACGCGCTGCCCTCCTTCCTCGCCTCGCTGCACATCCTGGTGGTGGTCATGCCGCTCACGGACGCCACGCGCGGCGTGCTGGGTGCAGAGGCGCTCGCCATGTTGCCCCGCGGTTGCTCGCTCGTCAACGTCGGACGCGCCGAGGTGGTGGACCAGGCGGCGCTGCTTGCAGCGCTGGACGAGGGACACGTGCGGAGCGCCATCTTGGATGTGGCGCCCACGGAGCCGCTGCCCAGCGAGTCGCCGCTGTGGAGACACCCGCGCGTGCGGCTCACACCACACGTGGCGGGGCCATCCTCCGGCGCCGCCGGCGCGCAGCACGTCATCGACAACTGGCGCCGCCTGAGGCGCGGAGAGCGGCTGCTGGACGTGGTGACGTGAGTCATCACCCGTCAGTCCAAGGTGGGCACTCGGACACGCTCCTTTCCGCAACCCTCATGGCGCGCCATGCCCTCGTCGCCTTCGTCTGCGCGCTGCTCGCGATCGCGCCGTGCGCACACGCAATGAAGCTGTTCAGCCACGCACCCTGGGAGCACAGCGGGGCGGCCCCGGAGGACGTGTCTCACAAGCACGACCCCGCGGTGCCTCAGGAGCATCAGCCGCACTACACCGGCCATGCGAGCCTCTATCATCCCCTGCACTACCTCGACTTCCTACATCCCCTGGCGCACATGCTGCAGCAGCTGGACACCCTCTCCCCGGCCGGTGCTGCCGTGGCTCGCACCGCCGTGGACGTGCACGACACTGAGCAGGCGTACCAGTTCGTGGCTGACGTGCCGGGTCTGGCGCGTGATGACGTGAGCGTGGCCGTGCATGACGGCGTGCTTACAATTTCTGGCGAGCGCCGCTTCGAAAAGGCGACGCCTGAGAGCGCCGAGGCGAGCCGCCGCGTGGAGCGCAGCTTTGGCAAGTTCACGCGCGCCTTTTCACTGCCGCGCAACGCAGACGCCGACGCTGTGACGGCGAACGTCACTCGCGGCGTCCTCACCGTCTCCGTGCCCAAGAAAGACGTGAAGGTTGACCCCAAGGGCCACGTCAACATTGAGTGGAGCGAGCTGTGAGCAGGGGCAGACACGCACAGACAACCAGTTTAGTTTAGAGATGCGCACGCTGTGATGCCTCAGGCTTCTTGCAACCATATCATCCGTCCATTCGGATCATTTACGCTCAATCAGAGGACGAGGACGGCGACGGTTTGCGTTCCTTGCGCGCCTTCTTGCGCGCCTTCTTCTCGCGCTTGTCAGCCTTGTCCTCGCTGCGCTTCCTGCGTCGCCGTTCGTCGCTGCTGGAGCTGCGGTCGCTGCCGCTGTCGCTGCGCCGGTGCTTCTTGCTCCGGGAATGCTTGTGGCGTTTCTTGTCAGCCTTCGCAGCCTTTCGCTGGCGCCGACGAGCGCTTTCGCTGTCCGAGCTGAGCTCCGAGTCGGAGTCCTCACCCGCGGGCGCCTCCAAAGGCGCGGTAACAACCGGCGCAGCTGCGGGCTCGTCAGGCATGCCTCGCCCGGGCGCGATCATTCCTTTGAGCCGCCCCGAGCCCTTCCACTGCCCCCGCCCGGTGTCAACCTCCACGCCGCCAGTCAGGCGCGCCGCAGCCAGCAGCCCCTTGCTCTTCTCGTACACGTTCTCAGCGGGCGCGGCCCCGGCACCAGGCGCTTCGGCCGTCGGCGCGTATGGGTCATACCTGCGTTGCCAAGCGTCACCCCAGCGCAGCCAGCTGGAGGCACAGCCACACGCACCCGATGGTGTTTGCCCAGATGCCCGTGGTTCGCAGCGAAGCAGAAGTGTCCATGCTATGGGCATGCCAGTCAGTCTGCTTTGCTAGCGCCAGGCCTGGCACGCGGCAACGCACCGGTTGCCGCGAGGCATGGCCGTTCGGCCGGCTGTCGCAGGCATGGCTGCTGCGCGTCAGGCGCGCGTGCTAGCGAGGGCAGCGGGTGACTCAAAATGCACGGAGGCGGCGCTGGCTACAGCTAGAGGGTGTGCGGAGCGGGGACGATACGTGCAACAGAGGAAGCGGAGGCGGCGTCGATGCGCGTATTTCGGTAATTTGGTGGGTTGTTTGTTTGTGCAGAGCCAGAGGCGTCTTCCTTTCAGTCCGGTGCTGCCTTTTGGCCGTTTCCTCTCAGCCCAGCGCCCATCCCGCGCTACCCCCCCTGGCCACCTCGTCCTGCATGGCCGCAGCGCGCGCGTCGCGCTTCACCGCTGCGCGCTCAGCGGCGCTGCCGTCTCCTGCGCCCTTTGCACGCCTCAACACATCCTGCGCCGTGTTGAACACCCCGCCCGTGGGTTGCTGCACGGGAGCGTCAGAGGAGGGCAACGCGCGCATCGGCGACGGGCCACGCACGCTGCAGGCTGCGCAGAGCTTGTTCTTCGAGTGGTGCTGGAGCGCGCACTGCTCACAGAAGTAGTGGCGGCATTTTGTGACCACCGGGTCTCGAACCTCAGACCATGGCCGCCGGCAGATGAAGCATGCAAACGGCAGATCGTCCTCCGCCGCCTCTGCAGCCTCGGCCTCCTCCCCCAGCATGCCGGCCAGTGCAGCCTTCTCGCGCTCCTTCTTCTGACGCTCCTTCTCGTCCCACTCCTTGTCCAACTGCCAGCCGGCCTTGTAGTCGCCGCGGTCGTGCATGAACTTGCACGAGTCGCCATAGCCGCACGACCCTGTTTCCTTATAGTCCTTGCAGATGTCCGGCTTGTAGTCCATGATGAAGGTGAAACGTACGTTGGTAGGCGCGCGCAACGGGCCGTGCATGCCGCCGCCCTTCTCAGCGCCGACGGTGTGCTCCCGTCTGAACCCTTTGCGGTAGTCGATGTAGGCCGCCTGTCCGTGGTACAACCCGTCGTCAACCTCCGCGCCGCCGGGGGCGAGCTTGGTGGCTTGCGCGAGGATAGCCTCGCGCTGCGCGCGCGCGTCGCGGTCGAAGGGCGTCTCCGACTGCAGCGCAGCGGTAGCGCCGCCGTCCCCTGCGCTTTGGCGTTGCCGGTCAGCCTCCATGGCGCCTGTGAACGCCTTGAACTCGCCCTCGCGAGCAGTGCTGCCGCCCAAGGCGGCCTGCGTGCGCGGCTTGGAGGCTGGGCGGATGACTGCAGAGCCGGCGCCCTCTCCTTCCCCGTCCCCGCCCTCCTCGCCTTCCTCCGCGCTGCGCTTGCGCAGGTTGCCGCGCGCCACGCGGCGCTTGAAGAACACAGCGGTGGGCGCAGAGCCCTCGGCCTCTGCGGTGGATGCAGGCAACGAGGGCGCAGCCTCCTCCATCTTCTGCGCTCGCACCACGCACAGCCACGCACAGCCTTACCAGCAGCTCCTTGGTCAGCAGCGGCTGCACAGAGAGGAAGGAGCACGGATGGCGCAGCAGAGGGGCGAGTGCAGGTGAAAATCTCGCCGACGCACGGTCGTACGAGGTACGACACACGTCAAGATTGCGCGCTGCGTTTGCTCGTGTGCGGACAGAAGAGGCGTGCCTGCCTCGCCGCTGGTGCCAACTTTGGGGCAGAAGTTTCATGGCGCTGCGGTCGCGCACCAGGCTGCTAGCCGCTGCGCGCCAGGCCCGCTGCGCGCTGCTGGGGGAGGTTGTTGTGAGACAGGAGGCACAGGCGGTGCGTGCTGGCTGTGTGAGTTCTGGAAGGGACAACGCTCCTCAGATTCCTCACCGCTCACTCCTACAGCCTGCACGGTGTCGCGCCTTCTGTGCTGCAGCCACACCGCCGCCCCGGAGCAAGACTGGCGGGGTGCGTGCCGCGTTGGCGCTGTGCGTCTCTCTGCTAGCAAGAGAGGAGCTGAGAAAACTGTCGCGCGTGGCGTTGCTTTGCGCAGCCCGTGTCCTGGGCCAGCCTGGCGCTGGTGGCGCTCACGGGCGCCGGCGTGGTGACGTATTACAGCTACGAGAAGGGGAGGCGCGTGGAAGGTGCGCCCTCGTGCCTGAAGAAGGGAAGCGGGACGGAGCTGGAGGCTGCTGCTGCGGTCCTGACTCCCATCTCTGCCTTCTTCTGCGCGCGCAGCGGCGCTGGCCAAGACGACAAACAGAACGGCTGGTAAGGCTGCGGTGGGCGGCCCGTGGAAGCTGGTGGACACGCGTGGGCGCGCGTTCAGCAACGAGGACCTGAGAGGCGACTTTGCGCTCCTCTACTTTGGCTTCACCTACTGCCCGGACATCTGTCCCGACGAGCTGACCAAGCTGGCGGAGGCTGTGGACTCCATAGGCGCGTCAGAGGGGTAACGCCAGCGTCTACCCTGGTCGCTTGCGTGCTCACCCGCGCGCGCTCACAGAGAAGCAGACGGGCAAGCGTGTCACACCGGTCTTCATCACCGTTGACCCCGCCCGCGACGGGGTGCAGCAAGTGCGGCAGTACGTGAAAGGCGCGTCCACTGGGCCCAGTCTCTTCTGTGCCACGCCTCTCGCACGTGCTCGCCGCGCAAGCCGCTCACCAACCAACTCACCCACGCGGCGCGGCGCAGAGTTCCACCCGCGCATGGTGGGTCTCACCGGCAGCCCGGAGGCTTGCAACGCAGCCGCGCGCGCATTCAGAGTGTACCACCACAAGACGGATGAGAGTCAGGATTACCTGGTGGATCACTCCATCATCATGTACCTCCTAGGTGCGCCTCACAGCCGCCCGGCTGTGCGCAGGCGCAGCGCATAGTTGTCACACAGGCTCTAACGCTGCCGCGGCGGTTCTCCCTGCACTGCCCCCTATAGACCCTGCCGGCGAGTTTGTCACATTCTATGGCAAGAATGTGAGCGCGCCAGAGCTGGCTGCGGGGGTGAGCGAGCACGTGCGTCGCTGGAACGAAGGCAAGCCAGCCTGACCTATCCAGCTATCGAGGAACAGTTGGGACTACTGTTCCAGCTCTCTCTCTCGCACTCAAACCCACACACGTCTTTAAAGCGTCTCCGCGTCACCGTCTGGAGCTGGCCAGCAGCGCCAGCGCCAGGCCAGCGTGCACCGCCGTCGCTGCTGCGCCCCCACTCTGGCCCGCGTTGTTCAGCGCTGCACCCGCGTTGTACAGCGCCAGAGTGGCAACCACGGGCGGCGGCGCCTCGTCCCGGGCCACGCAGAGGCCCGCTAGCAGGCCCAAGCAAGAGAGCGCGATGCCAGCCGAGCTGCGAACAGAGGGGCCTCAGGCGCTGTGACGCAGCCACGCGGCGTGCCCGCGTGTGGGGGCAGCGCAGCTGAGCGCAGCAGCGGCGTGTGCGAGTATCAGGAGCACACGCACCGAGCAAACTTCACTGTCAGCGGGTCCAGCGGCCCCCGCACGCCATACGTACGGCGAATGAAACGCTGCGGCGCCAGCACCAAAGAACTGCCCGCGTATGCCTCCACGGCCGAGGCGGCTGCCAGCGAGTAGCGCTGAGCCGGTGAGAGCGGCATCTCGCCCGCCGCCAGCGCACCAGACACGCGGCAAAGCAGCGAGGTGGAGTCACGTGGAGTGAGTATGCGAGAGTCGGGCGTGCGTCTGAGCCGTCTCACGGTCTCAGAGACTCAGACCGACCAAACACCGACTGCACCAAAGAGCGGCTGATCTCTATAAAGCTCCGCTTCCTCTGGCCCTGGGTAGCGCATGCGCGGCTGGAGCTCTCTCGCTCGGCTGCTTGTTGCCCCACGGGTGTGCGCAGCCTGCTGGTCGGCTCGCCTTGCGCACGCGCCCGCTGGTCTGCCTGCAGTGGACGTGAAGGCAGCCCTTCGACAGCTGTACCTTCGAGTCCACCCGGACTTGTTCACGCGAAGCCCGCACGAGCAGGCTGTGAACCAGCGCTCCTTCGCGCTGCTGCAGGAGTGGCTGTCGCAGGCTGTCCGGGGGTCGCCAGAACAGCACGGGCGGTCGCACGCCTTCGCCTTTGAGTTCTTCGTTCGCCTGGACGACGAGGAGGGCAAAGAGGGCGAGCAGAGAGCTACGGAGCTGCGACGTGTGGCGCTCACGCTGCCGCCTCCGGGACGTAGAGCCGCTGGCACTGCGGAGGGCAGCCTTGCGCCCAGCACCGCGCTGGCGCTGGGCAAGCTCCTCGCAGCCTGTGGGCTCTCCGGTAATTTCACAGGCTCGCTGGACGCCCCGCTGCCAGACACGGGACTGCTTGACCTGCTGCCCCAGGCTGCTGAGGAGCTGCGCCAGGCGGAGAGCGCGGCTCGACGTCCAGAAGACGTGACCCGCATGGTGCGCGCCGCGCTGCGCATGGCGCGAGGCATCATGCTCTCCTTTGCCGCGGGAGCGCCGGCTGAGGCTGCCGGCCGCGCGGAGCTGGCGCAAGCGTTGGCAAAGGCGCTGGACACGTCCCCCGACGGCTTCATGCGGGGCTGTTCGGTGGTGTTGGGCGACTGCTTTGGCGTAGACCCGGGCACAGGGGCTGTGTGGCTCGACTGCCGGGGCAGCATGATGGTGGACCAGTGGCCAGAGAGACTCAGAGTGGTCGACACAGATGCGGCTGCGTGCGCTCGCAAGGCGGCGGCTGCACGTCGAGTTGCAGAGCAGCAGGTTGCGATGCGCTGCGGCCTGTCGCTGCTCTGTGTGGAGGGTGCTTTGGGGCGCTCGCACGCGTACTCTCAGTTCCTTACCAGCCTGGGCGACACCGCCTCTGCTCGCGGCCACGCAGCCGGCGGCGCGCTCATCCGCGTGCCTATGCGCGTGGGCCCAGCCCCGCATGGCGGGTCCGTCACAGCAGGCTTCGAACACGACGTCCCCGAAGCCCTCTTGGCGGTGCCAATCACAGCCACTGGCGATGACGTGTACGCGTTTCTGGAGCATGCGGGGCCTGCGTGCGCCGCCGCGCGCGCGGAGATGGCGGAAGCGGAGAGGCGGGCCTCCCACGCGGCGCTGCTGGCCAGGCGGAGCTTACGGCTGAAGCACTTGCAGCGTGGCGAGGGGGTTTCTCTCGCCGCTTACGAGACCGCATGTTCGCGCCTCATTGCTGCGCGCGCCGCGCTGGCGCCTTTGGTGGAGGGGCTGCCGCTGCGAATCGTGCCTGCGGGCGGCCGAGCGGGTCTGGCCTCCGACGCGCACATCGACGTTCCCGCTGACTTTCAGCTTCGCCGGGCATGAGTGAGCGAATAAACGCTGCATAGAAGCCAGTATCATTCCGTCTCTTCGGCTGCGAGCTCGGCGTCCCAGCCGCCGAGAGCGGACTCTGGGGGCGGCTGGTAGCTGGCGAAGCAGAGAAACTCGTTGCCAAGCTTGCTGGCGTGCTGTGGCCTGAAGGACACCGGCTGCACGCCCAGCACGCGGCGCGCCACGCCGCGCATCACGGCGCCAGTGAGCAGCAGGCGCGGCGACTCGGGCGTGCGCAACAGCAAGTGCACTGTCTGCGCCGTCTTGGAGAGGCACTCCTCTGCCAGGTACGGCGGGTCGGCCACGACCACGTCGAAGCTGTGCAGCAGCTCTGTAGGCAGATCCGTGGGCTGGTTGTAGTCGTACAGAGTGAAGCTCCCGCGGGAGCTGTACTTTTCGTCGAACTCCAGCAGGTGGCAGCGCACGGTTGGGTGCGAGTCCAGCAGCGTCCTGAAGAGCGTCGGGCACGAGACGCAGGCAACAGAGGTGCCCAGACGCGCACACTCCGCGGCGAGCGTGGCTGCCGTGCCAGCCGTGTACACAAACTGGCTCTTGCCCCAGTCCTCAGCCGCAAACGGGTCGCTCGCGCACGCCTCCACAGCAGCTTCGCGCTCGCGCAGCACAGCCTGCAGCGCCGCCAACGTCCCCGACGACAGCGCGGAGAGAGAAATCGGCTTTTCCTCCTCCTCCACCATGAGCAGATGGGGCACCACAGGGATAGCGGGGGAAGAAGAGAAGAAAGACGCCAGAAGGCAGAAGCGTACGACACTCGTAGTGAACGGTGCCATGGAACCAGGGCCACCATGCCGGGTGAATGGCAAGAGGCTGCGTGAGTCATCGCATCGTCAGGACTGCTGCTCCGCTCGCTACTATCAATCGATCGACGACGAGTATGTCGCTACACGCCGTCACTCAGAGCCCCCAAGCGCGCGTGGCCCCCTCCACAGTGTTTGAGAGAAGCATGGCGATGGTCATGGGCCCCACCCCCCCCGGCACAGGCGTGATCGCGCCCGCAATGGGAAGCGCCTCCGCGTACGCCACATCACCCACCAGTCGGTATCCCGTCTTTTTGGAGGCGTCAGGCACCGGGTTGATGCCCACGTCAATCACCGCACAGCCGGGCTTGAGCCAAGAGGCTTTGACGAACTCCGGGACGCCCACTGCGGCGATGACGATGTCCGCCTCGCGGATGATGCGCTCCGGCTCGGGGGTGCGCGAGTGCACAACCGTGACGGTTGCGTCCCGCCGCTGCAGCAGCATCGCGGCAGGCATGCCCACGATGTTGCTGCGCCCAATGACCACCGCGCGCTTGCCCTTGATGGCCACGCCGCTGCGCTCCAGAAGCTCGATGCACCCCTGCGCGGATCGCAACGCGCCAGCGTGAGTCTCAGCAGCACGCGGTGACGCGCGCACGGACCTTGGGGGTACAGGGCACGAAGAGGGGGTCCCGCCCGCGCATGGCGAGGCGCCCGATGTTGATCGGGTGGAAGCCGTCCACGTCCTTCTCCAGCGAGATTGCGCTCAGGACGCGCTCCTCGTTCACGTGCGCAGGCAGAGGCAGCTGCACCAGCACGCCATGCACCTCCGGGTCCGCGTTGTAGTGCGCCACCACAGCCAGCACCTGCGCAGCAGCACCACGGTAAGTCTAGGCAACATGCGCCTGCCTGCGCGCCAAGCTGCGCCACGCACTTCCTCCTCCGTGGCCGTCTCGGGCAGGTCTGTGCCGAAGGAGGCGATGCCGCACTCGGCGCACGCCTTCTTCTTGCTGCGGACGTACGTCTCCGAGTCCTGAGACACCGCAACGCGCTCCGCTCAGCGTGCGCCGTCGAAGCATCGGCAGAGCCACGCGCCTTGCGCGCGCCCACCAGCACCACCGCAAGGCCGGGCACCTGCGGTGCGTCAAGTGAGAGGCTGCAGGGTGCAACTCCGCTATGCCGCACCTTCCCCGTCTTAGCCTTCATAGCGGCAACCTTCTCCGCAACCTCCTTGCGCACGGTGTCCGCGATCGCCTTGCCGTCGATGATGTGCGCGCCTGCCAGGGGTGGAGGAGCCAGATGGCGGGAAGTTGTTAGGGGGCTCCCGAGGCACGCAAGGCGGCTCAGCTACGCCTCTGCTGCGCTGCGTGCTTGGTCTTGGTCACTGGTGTGTGGCATGCGCAGCACAGGTCGCAGGAGGGGCAAGGGGCGCACCTCCAACGGTGGCCGCCGCCGCCGTGGTAGCCGTGACTGCAGACATTTGGTGTCCACGGAAGACTGCGCTGCGACGAGGCACTGGGCGAGCAGGCTGCTGCGAGCGAGGAGCAGCCACGCGACTGCCGCGTACAAGCGCTCGGCGAGGAGCCGTCAGACGTGGGGCAGCTGCAGCTGGCGCGGCTCCACGCTCCATGCAAACACAGCGCGACTAGGGCGTGTGATGTGCGTCATGGGCAGCGGCCCGAACATAGTCTGCAGTCCGTCACTGCTGACGTCACTGCCCCGCATCCTTGGGGGACGACAAATAAAGGGACCAGCCGACCTCGCAGCCTCCGCAGACACTATGGCGTTCTCCGTCGCTGCGCAGACCTCTGTCTTCGGCCGCACGGCCCCGCTGCGCGTGGCGCGCAAGGTGTGTGCGTTTCTTGGAAAGGGCCACGCTCTGCTGCGCGCGCGACTTCCCAGTGCACGCGCTGGCAGCCTGGAGTCTGCGGCCGTGCTAGGGGCCCTGGCGCTGGTGCCGATCAGTGGCTGTGCCAAGCGCTGCGCAGCGGGTGGATAGAATGCGACACGCAATACGAGCCTCTGACGCGCCTCGCCAGGCCGCCGCTGCTGGCCGCGCCTCCGTGTCGGTGGTGGCTGCCGCGGAGCGCCCGATGTGGTTCCCGAGTGCGTAGCCCCGCCGATCCGCGCCGCCTGACTTGCAGCGCTATCCTTCTCTCCTGCGCCCTCTGTCCTCTGCGCCGCCCCCCTGCACCGCCTCCGTCGCACCCAGAGGTCACTGCACAGCCGCGAGGAGCGGCGCGGCGCCCCGAGAAGCCATGTGCGGCCCGTCAGGCGCACCCCATGCGCTCTAGGCCCTATGGCAAATATCCAGCCTCTGCCCGCCTCTCACCGCCACGCCTTGCCCTACAGACGCCGTGGCGCCTTCCTACCTGGACGGCAGCATGGCCGGCGACCGCGGTACGTGCTTGTGGCCTACTCCTGCACGCTCTTTCTCTTGCTAACGCCCTTCTGCTCCTCTGCCAGGCTTCGATCCCATGGGCCTGGGCGCCGACCCGGTGGCCATGAAGTGGTACCGCCAGGCTGAGCTGCAGCACGCGCGCTGGGCGATGCTGGGCGCGGCGGGTGTGCTGGCACAGAGCGTGTTTGTGCCCAACGTCTTCTGGTACGAGGCTGCGCTGCACCTGCCGGCGGGCCTGGGCCCCGTCAACCTGGGCAGCACGCTGGCCGTGCAGTTCCTGCTCATGCACTGGGCGGAGGTTCGGCGCTGGCAGGACATGAAGGTGCCTGGCAGCGTGAACCAGGACCCCATCTTCACCAACAACAAGCTCCCCGCTGGTGCCGCTGTGGGCTACCCGGGCGGGATCTTCGACCCCCTGAACTTCGCAAAGGGCGACTTGAAGGAGATGCAGACGAAGGAGATCAAGAACGGTGCGCCGTTTAGCTGTAGGAACAAAAGAGTCGCGTATCTGACGCCTTCTCTCCGCTGCTAGGCCGCCTGGCGATGCTTGCGTTCATGGGCTTTGTCATCTCCAGCCAGGCGACGGGCAAGGGCCCGCTGGACAACCTGAGCGCTCACCTGTCTGACCCGGCGCACAACAACTGGTTCTCCAACATCGGCACCTGCGCCATCCCCACCTCCGTGGACGTGGGCGGCATTGAGCTGGGCCTCTTCTGCCTGTGGCCCGGCCAACACCTGTAGAGCCACCTGCAGCAGCGCGAGCTAGAGCAGCCAGCGATGTAACCCACAGACCCCCACAACTTATTTTTACTAGACTGTCCCCGGCTCTCCCATCTGCGCACATGATGGGCTCCGGCGCCGGCCCCTGCGCCAGCAGCTCGTCTGGCGGCGAAGAGAGCGGCCCTGAGAACGGCGTAGCTTCAGCAC
>Ga0209355_1001967_pt1 | contig 11515 bp, 11 predicted proteins | sample LauGreSBDMM110SN_3_FD_187563 | JGI IMG/M metagenome (GOLD analysis project Ga0209355, IMG submission 187563) | Freshwater lake microbial communities from Lake Michigan, USA - Sp13.BD.MM110.SN (SPAdes) (version 2) | ecosystem: Environmental > Aquatic > Freshwater > Lake | place: Lake Michigan...
TTTTCTAGTTTTAACTCATCGAGAACAAATCTCTCCATGGCTTCAACATCAAAGCGCTCTGCTTCGCCACCATCATATGTTCCGGTACTAGAGCCGCTCTCACTCGTCGTTCCGCGAGTATTAAATCGAACCGTTGTAATTCCAGCCATACTTGGAAGTCTGTTAGAGGCTTTTTTATAGATATGGCTATCCATCATTCCGCCACCTGTTGGATTTGGATGGAACATCAATAGAGCGCCGGTCGGGTTTGCTACCGGTGCCGCTACTTCGCCAATCAAGGTGGCGCCATCACTTGTTTCTACGGTAAATGGCGTACGGATTGCGGGCAAAACGGTGCTGGGGCGGACTGGTTCCGACATGGGGATGAGTCTAGTCTTTATCCATGGCTACTTTTAATTCTCACTACCCTGTAACAAATGAAGTGATTGGCAGTTACGAAGTAACAGAGCGAGCAGAGGTCGACTTAGCTGTTGATCTCGCTCGAGATGCGGCTGCTGCTTGGATCGCTCTTGGATTTTCTGGCCGGAAAAAGGTTCTACTTCGCTGGAGCAAACTTCTTATGTCAAGGGTCGATGAGATAACAGCCCTAATCTCGAAGGAGACTGGTAAGCCGATTAGTGATGCAAAGTTAGAGGCCTCTCTGGCTGCTGGCCACCTTGCATGGGCCGCGCGACATGCAGAGTCTGTTCTGCGAACCTCACACCGCTCCCCTGGTGCGCTTATGGCAAACATGTCAGCCACAGTTGAAAGATCACCAGTTGGCGTCGTCGGAGTAATTGGTCCTTGGAACTATCCAATCTTTACTCCGATGGGTTCTATCTCCTATGCGCTTGCGGCTGGAAATACCGTTGTCTTTAAGCCAAGTGAGTTCACTCCCGGTGTTGGTTTACTTCTTGCGCAGACATTTGCTGAGGTGGCTCCCTCAAAACATATCTTCAGTTGTGTGACTGGATTAGCCGAAACCGGTAAGTATCTGTGTGAAAGCGGCGTGAATAAGCTGGCTTTTACAGGCTCTACAAAAACCGCCAAAGTTGTAGCAGCGACCTGCGCAGCACGGATGACACCGGTTGTTCTTGAATGCGGAGGCAAAGATCCCGTCATCGTTGCCGATGATGCAGACATTAAACGTGCCGCTGATGCAACGGTATGGTCATCGATGTCCAACGCTGGTCAGACCTGCATTGGTGCAGAGCGTGTGTATGTTGATAAGAAAGTAGCGCAGGAGTTCATTGACGAGGTCGTAAGGATTGCAAAGACAATTAAACCGGGTGCACCTGGTCAAGGAAATTATGGACCTGCAACAATGCCTTCGCAGATTAAGATTATCCAAAGTCATATTGATGACGCACTAGCAAGTGGCGGTAAGGCACTCGTGGGTGGCAAGGATTCCGTTCAGGCTCCCTTTGTCTCACCTGTTGTGCTTGTCGATGTTCCTGAAACCTCAACTGCGATGACAGAGGAGACCTTTGGCCCAACTATTGTCATCAACACAGTTGAGGACATGGATGAGGCGATTATGCTCTCAAACGCTTCAAAGTACGGTCTTGGTTCATCTATCTGGTCCCGACGTAAGGGTAAAAAGATTGCTCATCGACTTCACTGCGGAATGGTTGCAATCAATAGCACAATCTCATTTGCTGCAATCGCTACCGTTCCCTTTGGCGGCGTAAAAGATAGTGGTTATGGACGAATTCATGGCCCTGAAGGAATTCTGGAGTTTACCTATCCACGCACAGTTATACGTGCGCGCTTTCAACTCCCAATCTCATTTACAAGTTTTAAGCGAACAGCCGGCAATGATAAGTTGATTGTTTCTTTGACTAAATGGTTAAACGGTCGACTAGGCTAATATCGAGGAGCGTTTCGTGTTCGCTCAGTATTCGGTCTGCGATGACCTTTCTTCGCCCAACATCCATTGTGCCAATGTCGTCTTCCATCTTCATCACCATCTAACCAAGCAACGGTGTGAGGTGTTGCCATAGGAATCATCTGATCACATCCAGGACATCGATACGGTTTTGTTGAACTAGATCCTGTGATTTTGCGAACTATGTAATCTCCATCATCATGCTCTTCAAAGCTTTGATTTGAGGTGGAGATTTCACGCTCGGGAGTATCGGGGCGACGATTCTTTGGATAGTTGCGCCTTGGACTCATGCATCTATTTTCTCGTACTTTTTCAATTCCTGTAGCATGGTGGCTATATGAGCGGCGTTATAGAGGTTAGAAATCTGAAGAAGAGCTACGGCTCTCTCGACGCTGTTGCTGGAATAGATCTTGATATCCATCAAGGCGAAATATTCTCCCTTCTTGGCCCAAACGGTGCAGGCAAGACAACGACTGTAGAGATTCTTGAAGGCTTCCGCAGCCGCGATGGTGGTCAGGTAAGCGTTCTTGGCGTGGATCCAGCCGTTAAGGGGGCGGCGGCCCGCCATTGGCGTAACCGCATCGGAATCGTTCTGCAATCGACTCAAGACTCAGGGGATCTAACCGTCGGTGAAACGCTTTCTCACTTTGCAAAGTACTACTCCAACCCTCGCAATCCCGAAGAGGTAGCAGTTGCCGTAGGTCTTGAAGAGAAATCCAAAGCGCTTGTGCGCACACTCTCAGGTGGACAGCGCCGACGTTTGGATGTTGCTCTTGGAATCATTGGTAACCCTGAACTGCTCTTTCTCGATGAACCGACGACCGGTTTTGATCCAGAGGCAAGACGGGCATTCTGGGGGCTAATTGATGCACTTCGCCAGGATGGAACAACGATTTTGCTAACCACGCACTACCTAGATGAAGCAGAGGCTTTAGCTGATCGGGTTGCTGTCATTAACCAAGGAAAGATTATTGAGACCTCAACTCCTGCCGAGCTAGGTGGGCGTGCGACCGCACTCGCTACCGTTTCTTGGAAGAGCTCCAACGGAGTTCAAAGTGAACGCACAGCCAACCCCACGGAGTTTGTAAAGAGGTTGTCAGATACTTTCCAGGGTGAGATTCCAGAGCTCATTGTTAAGCGTCCATCTCTTGAAGACATCTACTTAGAAATGATTGGAGGCGCAGATGAGTAACAAGGTTCCAAGCGCCCTCACTTTAGGTATCGCTCGTGGCGGTTTAGAGATTCGCCAGTTCATGCGCCAACGCGAATCAGTGGTTTTCACGATGGCGTTCCCAATTATTTTGCTAGCAATCTTTGGCTCGGTTTTCAAAGATACTTTGGAGGGCGGAGTCACCTTTGCTCAGTACTTTGTCGCCGGAATGATCGCATCGGGGCTTGTCAATACAGGTTTTCAGCAGTTAGCAATTCTTATTCCGATGGAGCGAGAGTTCGGTTCACTTAAGCGTTTGCGTGGAACTCCTGCACCAGCTTCTAGTTACTTTATTGGAAAATCCATTCTGGTATTTGTGAGCATGGCTGTGCAAGTTGCACTCTTACTTGTTGCTGGCGTTATTTTCTTCGGAGTAAACCTTCCAACAGATCCAATGAAGTGGGTTACCTTCACCTGGTTAATTGTCATTGGTAGCGCCGCATCTACCGCTCTTGGAATCGCCTTTGCAGCCGTTCCCAAGAGCGGACGTGGAGCATCTGCTGTTGTCTCTCCCGTTGTAATTATTCTTCAATTCTTTAGCGGAGTTTTCTTCGTCTTTACTCAACTTCCAGGGTGGATGCAGCAGGTTGCCGCACTCTTCCCATTGAAGTGGCTCACACAAGGTATGCGCTCGGTTTTCTTGCCAGATACCTACGCTGTGCAAGAGGTAGCCGGAAGCTGGGAAAGCGGACGAACTCTGCTTGTTCTTACCCTTTGGTTAATCGCTGGAGTTTTCCTTGCGATGCGTACATTTAAGTGGGACCGGGCATGAAGAGGACCAACTTAGCGACATCGATTCTGCTTGCGGTCTCGCTTTGTATCAGCGCGCTTTCTTCCTCCGCGATTGCCGCTAGTAAGGAACCAACTCCTAAGGCAACGGCTACTAAGAAGGCAACGGAAACAAAGAAAGCGACGCCTTCTAAGAAGGCAACGGCAACAAAGAAGCCTGCAACAAAGAAACCGGCTCCGAAAAAAAAGAAGAAGAAGCCAAAGCCAAAGGTCTCCGTTACTCCATCTCCGGCACCGAAATGGCCACCTGTTGGATTTTCACAGGAGGGTGAGGTTTATGCCAAGCAGCAGACCTCTGCAAAGATGAACTCTGATCTTGCCCGCTGGAAAGGTCCATACGTTTACCTCAAACCATATGTATCTGAGTGTAAAACCCTGGCATGCGGAAATGTTTTAGTCGCATCAGAGAACAGCTGTACGTGGTGGGAGGCAGATGCTTACGTCTATAACTTTAAGTCGCCCGAGGATAAAACCTTGGTTCGAATTGGCACAGCTCGCTCAGTCTCTGGCCCCACAAAGGCAAAAGAGTATGCGTACTTACTTTTTAGAACTAACTTACCAATCGCTGAGGCTGCAGTAGTTAAGCTGCACTCAGCCACATGTCACCACGATGCTCCACCAGAGAAAACTCTGGATTGGAGTTTTACGCCCACTCGTTAAGAGTTAGCGGTTTGCTCCAGGAACCCAAAGCTGATCGCCAATTTGCTTGTTTACAACGCGAGCGAGAACGAAGAGTAAATCTGAACAACGGTTTAAGTACTTTGCCGTTGTTGGGTTTACTCCACCACCAAAGGCGTGAATAGCGGCCCAAGTGCAACGCTCTGCGCGGCGCAGTACCGTACGAGCAACATGTAGGTGAGCTGCCGCTGGAGTACCAGATGGAAGTACGAAAGAGCGAAGTGGTTCTAGATCTTTGTTGAACTTATCAATCTGTTCTTCCAAATATGTGATCTGTGATTCAAGAACACGCAAAGGTTCAAAAGCAGGAGCATCTACAACGGGAGTACAAAGATCGGCACCAACATCAAAGAGATCGTTTTGAATGCGAACAAGGAGCGCTCGAATCTCATCGCTAATCTCATCGGTTGCAAGGACTACGCCGATTGTGGAGTTTGCTTCATCTACCGTCGCATACGCTTCAAGTCGTGGATCGTTCTTTGATGTGCGGCTCATATCCCCGAGAGATGTAGTGCCGTCATCGCCTGTCTTCGTATAAATGCGCGTTAGATTAACCATGCCCCTAGCCTATATATAGACTGCGTACATGGCCCAACTGGATAGGTTCCGAGTAATCGGAGGTACCCAGCTGCGTGGCGAGGTGAGCGTTTCTGGGGCAAAGAACTCGGTCCTAAAACTCATGGCCGCTTCCTTACTGGCCGTTGGCAAAACCACTATCAAGAACGTCCCAGATATCGCCGATGTTGGGATTATGGCCGATCTCCTTACCCGCTTAGGGTGCACCGTTACTCATACAGGCGATCTCCTGACTATTGATGTTCCACAGGAGCCTTTGCACCGTGCAGATTACGATCTCGTCAGAAAGATGCGTGCATCAATAAATGTTCTCGGGCCACTGGTTGCTCGTGTTGGAGCAGCAGATGTCGCGCTTCCGGGTGGAGATGCAATCGGTTCACGCGGATTAGATTTTCACATTAAGGGCTTAGAGGCGTTAGGTGCAAAGGCGCACATCGAGCATGGGTATGTTATTGCAGAGGCTCCACACGGTTTGACTGGTGCTGAGGTGTCATTGGATTTTCCAAGTGTTGGCGCTACTGAAAATATCATGACAGCGGCGGTACTTGCTAAGGGAAGAACGATTATTGATAACGCCGCTCGCGAACCAGATCTTGTCGATCTCGGAGAGTTTCTTATCTCTATGGGAGCAAAGATTGAGGGGCTTGGCTCACCGACAATAGTTATTGAAGGTGTTTCAGAGCTAAAGCCGACAGAGCACACAACGCTTCCGGATCGAATTATTTCGGGAACCTGGGCTTTTGCGGCAGCGATGACGCGCGGTGACATAACAATTCACGGTGCTCGAGCAGATCATCTCGAGGTTCCTCTCGAGAAGTTGGCATCAGCGGGTGCGATTATTACATCGACTGCAGATGGAGTTCGAGTCCGCATGGATGCTCGACCTCAAGCAATCGATGTTGCAACACTTCCCTACCCAGGATTTCCAACGGATCTACTACCAATGGTCATCGCATTAAACGCGATCGCTGAAGGAAACGCTCTTGTGACTGAAAACGTCTTTGAGGCTCGATTTATGTTTGTTAATGAGTTAGCGCGCCTTGGCGCACAAGTCTCCGTTGATGGTCACCATGCCTCTATCCATGGCATTGAAGAGCTATCTGGTGCGCCGGTTGAAGCAACCGACATCCGTGCTGGCGCTGGCTTAGTACTGGCCGCCCTTGTATCTGATGGTGAAACAACTATCGATGGCGCATTCCACGTCGATCGAGGTTACCCAAACTTTGCTGAACAGCTTGTCTCTTTAGGCGCAAAGGTCACTCGCGAGTAGATGAACTCCAATCCAGATAGAAACTTAGCTCTAGAGCTAGTTCGCGTCACTGAAACGGCAGCGATGGCTGCAGCGCCATGGGTTGGACGTGGTGAGAAAAACCTTGCTGATAAAGCAGCGGTTGAAGCTATGCGGGCGATGATCAACACCGTCGACATGAACGGAGTTGTAGTCATCGGTGAGGGCGAAAAGGACAACGCTCCTATGCTGCACAACGGTGAAATTGTAGGTAATCAAGATGGACCAGACTGCGATGTGGCGGTAGATCCAATCGATGGAACATCACTGACAGCTAATGGAATGAATGGAGCCATCGCAGTTATTGCGTTAGCGCCACGAGGAACAATGTTTGATCCCGGCGATACCTTTTACATGAATAAGATCGTTACCGGTCCCGAGGCCGCTGGTGTAATCGACATAAAAGCCAGTACACGCGCAAATATTGAAGCCGTTGCAAAAGCTAAAGGACTAAAGGTCTCTGACGTTACGGTTGTAGTTCTTAACCGACCACGTCACGATCTCTTGATTAAGGAGATTAGAGAGGCTGGAGCGCGCATCAAACTCATTCAAGATGGAGATGTTGCAGCAGCGATTGAAACAGCGCGTCCTGAAACAGGTGTTGATTTACTCATGGGGATCGGTGGCACTCCAGAAGGAGTGATTACAGCCGTTGCTATGAGATGCCTAGGTGGTGCAATCCAAGGTCAGCTACACATTGATGGTGTCAACCAAGAGCGAGTTTTGACCACAAAGGATTTAGTGAGCTCCGATGAGGTATTCCTTGCGGCAACAGGGATCACAAATGGTGAGCTAATTAAAGGAATCCGCTACACGCCATACGGTGCGGTGAGTGAATCAATCGTTATGCGCGGAAAATCAAAAACAGTTCGGGTGATCTCAACCGAGCACCACATCAATTAAAGATTTTGGCTTAGATTGACTAAAATCTTAATGGAGAAAACTGTGTAGTTATCTTTTCAGTTTTCGTAGTTAAGATTTTAGTCTAGTTAGCTGATTCGGTAAGAATTGATACTCGGTTGTTTGATACCGAGATAAATCCACCGTGAACCTCGAACTCCTTGATAGAGCCATCGAGAGTCTCAATCTTTACCTGTCCGTCGACTAGTACGCCAAAGAGCGGTGAGTGGTCTGGAAGCACTCCGAGGTCACCCTCGATAGTGCGGGCAGAGATGAACTTTGCCTGTCCAGACCAAACCTGCGCTGTTGGCGATACTAATTCGACGTTGAGTGACATCTTTAGTTCTTAGCCAGTTCTGCAGCTTTGCGCTCAACATCGTCGAGTCCGCCGCACATGAAGAACGCCTGCTCTGGAAGGTGATCGTACTTTCCATCAGCTAGCGCCTCAAAGGCTGAGATTGTGTCTGCAAGTGGAACGAATGAGCCATCGATACCTGTAAAGACCTTCGCCACGAATGTGTTCTGTGACAAGAAGCGCTGGATACGACGTGCACGTCCTACAAGAATGCGATCCTCTTCAGAAAGCTCATCGATACCAAGGATTGCGATGATGTCTTGAAGATCCTTGTAGCGCTGCAAGATCTGCTTAATGCGGTTAGCAACCTTGAAGTGGCGCTCTCCGATATAACGAGGATCAAGGATGCGAGATGTTGAGTCGAGCGGATCCACAGCTGGGTAGATACCAAGCTCTGAGATCGGACGAGACAACACCGTGGTTGCATCTAAGTGCGCGAATGTTGTGTGTGGAGCTGGGTCGGTAATGTCATCTGCAGGAACGTAGATCGCCTGCATAGATGTAATTGAGTGACCACGTGTAGATGTAATGCGCTCCTGGAGCTGACCCATTTCATCGGCAAGTGTTGGCTGGTATCCCACAGCAGATGGCATACGGCCAAGAAGTGTTGATACCTCAGAGCCTGCCTGAGTAAAGCGGAAGATGTTATCGATGAAGAGGAGAACGTCCTGCTTCTGAACATCGCGGAAGTACTCAGCCATTGTGAGAGCTGAAAGTGCTACACGAAGACGCGTGCCAGGTGGCTCATCCATCTGACCGAAGACCAAAGCTGTCTTATTGATAACGCCGGTCTCTGTCATTTCAAGGAAGAGGTCGTTACCTTCACGGGTACGCTCACCAACACCGGCGAATACAGATACACCACCGAAGTTTTCAGCTACGCGATAAATCATCTCTTGGATCAAAACTGTCTTACCCACACCTGCACCACCGAAGAGGCCGATCTTTCCGCCCTTTACGTATGGTGTTAGTAGGTCGATAACCTTAATTCCAGTTTCAAACATCTCAGTCTTTGACTCAAGCTGATCGAAGGCTGGTGCATCGCGGTGGATTGGCCAGCGCTCTTTAATATCTAGTGATGAAGTCGGAACATCGAGTGATTCGCCAAGTGTGTTGAACACATGGCCCTTTGTTACATCACCGACAGGTACTGAGATTGGCGCACCTGTATCTGAGACCTCTGCACCGCGGACCATTCCATCCGTTGGCTGCATTGAGATAGCGCGCACAAGGTTGTCACCAATGTGCTGTGCTACTTCGAGGGTCAAGGTACGGGTAGTGCCACTCATCGTGGTCTCTACGTGAAGCGCGTTAAAGATCGATGGCATTGAATCAGCTGGGAATTCAATATCCACTACTGGTCCAATAACTCGGGCTACGCGGCCTTTACCTGTTGATGACATCATTCACTCCCTGCACTAGCTGAGGCAAGCGCGTCTGCGCCGCCAACAATTTCACTGATTTCCTGAGTAATTTCGGCCTGACGAGCCGCGTTCGCAAGTCGTGTGAGCGACTTGATTAACTCATCAGCGTTGTCAGTCGCTGACTTCATAGCGCGACGACGAGCAGCGTGCTCAGAGGCAGCTGATTGCAACATCGCGTTGAAGATTCTTGCTTCGATATAACGTGGAAGAAGGGCGTTAAGCACCTCACCAGCGTTTGGCTCGAACTCATACATTGGCAGTAGGCCTGTTGGAACCGGCGCACTACTTTCGACGACCTCAAGTGGCAACATGCGCTTGGCAAGTGCGTTTTGGGTCAACATTGATTTGAACTCGGTAAAGATAATGTGGATCTCGTCAACACCTGATGAATCCGCAGCTGAATCTGCGACGAAAGCCTTGATTAGAGAGTCAGCAACTTCCTTAGCGTTTTCATACGTTGGATTATCTGAAAAGCCAGTCCATGATCCTGCAATATCGCGGTTACGGAACTTGTAGTAGTTAACCGCCTTGCGACCCACGAGGTAGTTAGCGGTTTGCAGACCACGCTCGCGAAGAAGAGCAGCGAGCTGCTCGCCCTCTTTGATTGCGTTGTTTGAGTACGCACCAGCCATACCGCGATCTGCAGAGATGATTAACACCGCAGCACGCTTTGGGTTTTCGCTGGCTGTAGTAAGTGGGTGGTTAGTTGAAGAGTAAGTGGCAACTGCAGATACCGCACGTGTTAACTCATTTGCATAAGGAGTTGACGCTGTTACACGTTGCTGCGCTTTGACAATACGAGAAGCAGAGATTAACTCCATAGCTTTCGTAATTTTCTTAGTCGCTTTAACGGAACGCATCCGTCGGCGGTATATGCGAAGTTGGGCACCCATGGGTTACTTCTTCACCGCCGGTGGGACGTGCTTTGTGATTGCTTCGGCACCTTCACCATCGAGTGCATCAACAGGAGCATCATTAACCGCAGCGGCAACAGATGGCTTGAACTGCTTCTTGAAAGAGGCAACAGCTTCTTCCATCTTCGCAACCGTGTCATCTTCTAGCGCCTTAGTCTCAGAGATAACTGTGAAGATCTCCTTGCGCTCACGACCGATGAACTCTAGGAGCTCTGATTCGAAGCGACGGATATCTGCAACAGCGACATCATCGAGCTTTCCAGTTGTACCCGCCCAGATTGAAACAACCTGACGCTCAACTGAGTAAGGTGAGTACTGACCCTGCTTAAGAAGTTCAACCATACGTGCACCACGCTCAAGCTGAGCCTTTGATGCAGCATCTAGATCTGAACCGAAGGCTGCGAAAGCCTCAAGCTCACGGAACTGCGCAAGGTCAAGACGCAGACGACCAGCGATCTTCTTCATCGCCTTTGTCTGTGCAGAGCTACCAACACGTGAAACAGAGATACCTACGTTAATCGCTGGACGAACGCCTGCGTTAAAGAGATCTGTTTCAAGGAAGCACTGACCATCGGTAATTGAAATAACGTTGGTAGGAATAAAGGCAGATACGTCATTTCCCTTTGTTTCAATGATTGGTAAACCAGTCATTGAACCGCCACCGAGTTCTTCGGAGAGCTTTGCGCAACGCTCAAGAAGACGTGAGTGCAGGTAGAAAACATCGCCTGGGTAAGCTTCGCGGCCTGGTGGGCGGCGAAGAAGAAGAGAGACTGAACGGTAGGCCTCAGCCTGCTTTGAAAGATCATCGAAGACGATAAGTACGTGCTCGCCCTTGTACATCCAGTGCTGACCAATTGCAGAACCTGTGTAAGGAGAGAGGTACTTAAAGCCCGCTGGATCTGATGCAGGGGAAGCAACGATTGTTGTGTACTCCATTGCGCCAGCCTCTTCGAGTGCTCCCTTTACAGATGCAATCGTTGAACCTTTCTGACCAATAGCAACATAAATACACTTAACCTGCTTCTTTGGATCTCCTGTCAACCAGTTTTCGCGCTGGTTAATAATTGTGTCAACGGCAACAGCTGTCTTACCGGTCTGACGGTCACCAATAATCAACTGGCGCTGTCCGCGACCGATTGCTGTCATGGAGTCGATCGCCTTAATACCTGTAGCGAGTGGCTCTTTAACTGGTTGGCGCTCAACTACAGAGGGAGCCTGGAGTTCAAGTGCACGCATCGCTTCAGCTTTGATCTCGCCCTTGCCATCGATTGGACGGCCAAGTGGATCTACTACGCGACCCAGGAATCCATCGCCAACCGGTACAGAGAGAATTTCACCAGTACGACGAACAGATGTTCCTTCTTCAATTCCTGTTGTTCCACCGAGGATTACAACACCGATCTCGCGCACATCAAGGTTGAGTGCAAGACCTAGTGTTCCATTCTCGAACTGCAAGAGTTCGTTAGCCATTGTTGAAGGCAGGCCTTCAACACGAGCGATGCCATCGCCTGCTT
>Ga0209355_1001968_pt1 | contig 11512 bp, 9 predicted proteins | sample LauGreSBDMM110SN_3_FD_187563 | JGI IMG/M metagenome (GOLD analysis project Ga0209355, IMG submission 187563) | Freshwater lake microbial communities from Lake Michigan, USA - Sp13.BD.MM110.SN (SPAdes) (version 2) | ecosystem: Environmental > Aquatic > Freshwater > Lake | place: Lake Michigan, USA...
ATCAATGGAATGGTGATGCTGACGGCTCCGGCAATGCCTTGCATTAAAAACGACTCGCTTTCAGCATGAATAGAGTTGGCTATTGCAGCTGGCATGGTCATCATCTCTGTATTGGTAAGTGCTGAACTGAGCAGAAAGTCGTTGTAGGCCAATAGAAAGCTAAACAGACCGGTTGTAACAATGCCTGGCCACATGACGGGAACAATGACCTTGAAAAAGGCCTGAAAACTTGTGCACCCATCCATTTGTGCGGCCTCGTCTAGTTCTGTTGGAATATGAATGAAAAAAGACCGGAGCATCCAAATTGTGAAGGGCTGATTGATGGAAACCAAGACCAGAATTAAAGTGAAGCTTGTGTTGCGAATTCCAAGCGCATCAAACATTGTAAAAAAAGATGGCAGCAATGTGGAGTGAGGAATAGCGCGAAAAGCGAGTGCTACAAGCAACAAGATAAAACCAATTCTGCCCTTGTAGCGACTTAATCCATAGCCAGCCAAGCACCCGATTGACAATGAAATTAAGACAACAAAAAACGTGACAAAACAAGTGTTGTAAAAATTTAAATAAAATTTGTTGTCAATCCATAAGTTGCTGTAGTTTGCGAAAGTCAACGGAACATTAAAGCTGAGTGATGGCGAAAATGCGTCGATATAGTCTCTGAAAGAAATAACGCCCATCCATAAAATGGGCAAACAATTCAGAATGAGCCAAGCAAACAAGGCTAAGTACAAGGCAGATCTAGACAGATTGAATTTTTTGGACATGTTCAATTTAGCGAGCATTTCGCTGCTCATTCCAAGTTCTTTTAAGCAAGGGTGCCAACAAGAAACCGATTCCAACCAGCGTTAACACAGAAGCCGCACTGGCTTTGTAAGGATTACTTTCATCTAGCAAAATTGAATAGGTTAAAAATTGCACACTGGTTGTGAACACCCCTTGAGTCAAGACAAGAATTGGTTCAAAAACACGATAAGAGTCCATGAGATGAATGAGTGTGATGAAAATAGTCAAAGGTCCTAAGTGTGGCAAGGTGACAAACCAAAGAACCTGCAATTTAGACGCGCCGTCTAGCCTGGCAGCCTCTATAGAGTCTTGTGGCACCCCCTGAAGACCTGCATAAAAAACAATAAAGGCAAAGGGTGATACGTGCCAGACACCATAAAAAATAACAAGCAATTTGGCCGACCATGCCTCAGACATCCAATAAATTTGAACACCCACATGGCTTAGCAAATTGAACACAAGGCCATCGTCTCGAAACAGCCACTTGATAGCCAGAGCGCCCACCACGGGTGTGATGATGAAAGGCAAAAGCGCCATTGAAATGACCAAGCCTTTAAAACGGTCACTGATCTTTTGCGTCACCAGGGCAAGCACCAACCCGATTAACAAGATAAATGGCGTGGTAACGGCTGTGTAAAGCAAGGTAAATGAGAGCGCATTCAGAAACTCATTGTGCCCATCGGTTGGCAGTTTTTGATCAACAGGGCCCGCAGCATTGCTTGATTGGATGCCCAGAATATTTTTGTAAAAATCGAATCCAACAAACTGACAGCTTTTGAGAGCTTGTCCATTGGCGTCCACTTTGAAACGCTGCGCTGTCACCACGTGCGATCCAAAGGGCCCTGTTTGCTCTGTTTTCTGCAATTCAAGCACAGGACTGCAATTGACAAAAGAGAGCCAAATGGTCATCAGCAAAGGGAGGGCAAGCAGTACCGCCATTGTGAAGGCAGAAGGCAATGTGAATTTCAAAAAAGTAGCGAGCTTCATGCCAAGTCTCGCTTTAAAAACGACTTCTCAATAGCAGACTGCTTGTAAGCTTCAGCGGCACCAGCCAGTGCTTGCGCTGGATCACGCAATCCTTTGACAGCATCTGCCAGAACTTTGCCTAATTGAAGGTGCGCCAAATTGAAAAAAGGCTCTGCTGGCCAAATCTTTGCGCCCGCCTCCATGGCCAATTTAACGCCTGTTGAAGCTCTGCCTGGTTTGAAATTGCTGCGAACCCAAATGGCCAAATCGTTGCCCGATTCAACAGAACTTTCCGATAACATCTCCATCAAGACCGAAAAAGTTGCATCGCGTTGGTTGGGTCCATTTCGTGGCATGACAACGCCATCCCACCATAAATGTGCGGCTGTGCCAGCCCCCACTCGGGCAGCAGGCGCAGGCGCGAAATCAATCAGGCCAACCACTTTAGAAGCTGTAGGGTCGTCCATTCTGCTTGCGCGACTTGCCCACAGCACACCCATGGCCGCCCGCCCCTGCTGCAATTGGTTCATGACATCGTCTGCATTGGACGCCAAAGCATTGGGTGACATGTAGGGCAACATTTGGCGCATTAACTCAATGGCCTGAATGCCTTGTTGGCTGTTAAATGCAGGCAATGCTGTGCCTTCTTGGAAAAAACGACCGCCTAAACTTGAAATGACGTTTGTAAACTCGGTGGCCAAATCCCAACCTTTGGAAAAACACTGAGCAATCGGATTGGCGATAGCGGGATCAAGCTTTTTAATGATGGCGGCGGTTGCAAACATTTCGTCGTAAGTTTTGGGAACCGATAAACCCAATCTTCTAAAAATATCTCGACGGTAGTAAAGAACTTGTGTGTTTTGCATAAATGCAATGGCCATCGGCTCACCATTCATTCGGACAATCATTTTTTCTTCAACTTTGTGAGGGTCTTTGAATTTATTGACCAATCCTTTTAAAGAATACAGTTGGTTTTTTGAATAGAGATCGTTGAAAACACTTGCGGACACAACCGCCGCGTCAAATGGCGATTTTCCTGAAGAAGAAAAAGCAATCTCTACCTCATTCTGAACTTTCGAAGTTAACTTCACATTCACTTTGAGGCTGTCTGAGGCGCAGCTTTTGGCTACCTTGGCTAGATGCTGTATGACTGGAAAAGAATTTGCAACGATGTTGACATCGGCACGGTATTTGGATTCACGGCAAATTGAGGCCGCAAATGCTGCAGGATTGACAACCAAGGGCAGCGCAAAACCAATTAGTTTTCTTCTTTGCATGTCAATCTTGGAATCGAATTCGATTTGTAGTGATTGAATCGAACAAATAACAAAAATTAAAATGTGCGGTTAAGAAAACACTGCTGTTGATTGTGAGACGCAGGTCTTTGGGCGTTCTGACAGAAATTAAATCGGTACCAATTGTCAGTGTTGTCAAGGTGCTGTCGCCAATCAACTCAAAGCTGAATACCTTGCCGCTGAGATTGAATGTGTCTTGGGTAGTGATAGAGAGGTCTTCAGAACGAACACCAAGCACAACATCGTCTTGAGTCAAATTTCCAAAACCAGGAATTTGAACGCCAGGCGCCAAAAACACACCAGCTTGCAGTTTTCCCTTGATCAAATTCATGGGTGGTGAACCTACGAAACCTGCAACGAATAAATTGGCTGGATCGCTGTATATTTTTTCAGGTGTGTCAATTTGCTGAATAAGTGAATTGCTCATGACAACCACTCGGTCGGCTAAAGTCATGGCCTCGATCTGATCGTGGGTCACGTACACAGTGGTAATGCCAAGTTCACTGTGCAAATTTTTCAAGTGTGCACGCATCGATACGCGAAGCTTTGCATCTAAGTTAGAAAGCGGCTCGTCCATCAAAAAAACTTGGGGCTGCCTAACAATGGCTCGAGCAAGAGCCACTCGCTGCCGCTGCCCACCAGACAATTCTTTGGGCTTCCTGTTCAAAAAATCGAGGAGCTCAACGCGTCCAGCCGCTTTTCTAACTGACTCCTCAATTTTTGCTAAAGGCTCACCCCGAATTTTCAAAGGAAATGCAATGTTTTCCTGAACGGTCATGTTTGGGTACAAACCATAACTTTGAAACACCATGGCAATGTTTCGGTCTTTGGGCTCGAGGTGATTGACACACTGCCCATTGATGAATATTTCGCCTTCCGTGGGCTCTTCTAAACCAGCAATCATTCGCATGGTTGTAGATTTTCCACAGCCAGAAGGACCCAACAAAACTACAAATTCACCATCTTCAATGTCTAAATTCATAGACTGGACTGCAACAGAGCTGGCCCATTTTTTAGAGATATTTTTTAATTGAACGCGGGCCACAATTACTTCCTTGGACTCAAAATCTGCATCCAAATTGCAACATCGTCAATTAAGTGCCACTCTCGAACCACCCGGTCATCTTGGAACTCAACGTGGGTAATGCCCAAAATTTCAAGTGGACGACCTGTTGGCTGGCCATAGCGTCCAGAAAATTTATGAATGCCTTTGGCGCGCCATCTAACTGCAACAGCAGTGGGTCTGCCTTCTCGCTCGTTAGCGACTGAGTGCTCTACTTGGAAGGAACTGAGCTCGAGCGATCCAGCCAAACTTTGCCAAAACTGCATGATCTGGTTTTGACCAACGGCAGACTCTCCGCCTGGCAAGGCTGAAATGATTTGTTGTGCGTAAAAATGGTCTGAATTGATCTTTTGAAAAGATCTGAAAATTTGCTCTAGGAAGTCTGCATATTTTGCAGCATGGCCTTTTTGTTCAATGTGAGAAACGTAGTAACTTGGTGCTGCAGGCATTGCGGCTTTGAAATAGCCGCCGCTTGCATCCAGCCATTTTTGTGCAAGCTCTTTTTCATTCGAACCTATCTGTCTTGCAATAGCGGCTTGGTCTCGCACCAACCATTCGTGAACAATTTTATTGTTGATGCACACGCAATCTGCAATGGTTCGTACATAAATTGTTCGGTGGCTAGGTGTACCAAATACACCTGCACCGGCATGTGTCATAGGACTAAAAATTCGATGCGAAGACAAATAAGCACCTTCGCTACTGCCTGAAATGATAATGTCTTCTGCCAACAACCTTCTGTCGGGAAAAGCATTCAATGTAGCGATGGTTCCATCGATGACAGCCTTTGCCCCAACGCTGACGCTGGAAGGCGTTTCAACAGCACAATCGGATGAATAGTAACGATTGATATCGTCAATTCGACGCCCCTCCCATATCCGGTCGGTGATGACCCGAATGTAGTGGTCTAAATTGCTAAATTCAGCGTCAAATCCTTTAATCATTCAGCCCTCATGTTCAAATTTTAATTTTGGGTTTAGGTGTCGACTTAGCAAGGACTTTTTGATCGGGCTTTTCTGGAATGATTTTGACTGACTTGCGAACAATCAATTCGCCAGAAATGACGATGTTTTTACCTGCTGATTTCTCTTTGTCAGACAAACGTTCTTGCAACAAACTGGCAGTTGCTTCAACCATTTGGTCAAGTGGTTGGTTAAACGTTGTTAGCTCGTAGGCACCCCACTCAGCCTGCGGCACATTGTCGAAACCGACCACAGAGACATCTTCTGGAATTCGCAAACCAAGCTCAAAGCGCAAAGTGTCCATGACAGAGAATGCCATGTGATCACTGGCCACAAAAATTGCATCAGGGTGCTCTTGACCTGGCTTGAACAGCTCAAGTGTTGCCAGTCGTGCCTGCGCAAATTCGTAATTTCCAGTTGCCCGACCCCAAATGTGGGTTCCATTTTCGGAAAGACCTTCGCGAAAACCGCGTTCACGCTCTAAGTTTGTAGAAGATTCTTCGTTACCGGCTATGTAGGCAATTCGTTGATGGCCTGACTTAACTAAAAAATTGGCAATTTCTTTTCCACCAGTCAAATTGTCAGACCGCACAGAACTCACGGACTGCAAATTACTAGAACCAGAATTTCCCATGACCCGGTTAAAAAGGACTACTGGAATATTGGCATCAGCGCAATTTCTAGCAAGGTCGGAGGACAGTGTGGTTGCTGCCAAAATAATGCCATCAACGTGGTATTGCAAAATCTCCGTAACAAGGTCATCTGCATTGGATGTCTGATTGATAAACAAAAGCACGTGATAGCCATCTTTTTGCAACCTTTCCGAGAGACGCTGTAATGCGGCAGGATAAAAAAGATTTTCAAGATAGGACAAGACAAGGCCAATGATGCGGGACTTGCCAGTGATCAAACTTCGAGCATGCGCATTGGGACGATAGTTAAGCCTTAGCGCAGCCTCTAATACTTTTGCACGCGTTGCCTCGGCAACACTGGCGCCTGGCGTAAACGTACGACTGACAGCAGATTGCGACACTTGGGCCAGTCGAGCAACATCGATAGAGGTAATATTATTTTTCATATCTCCCAATCATGCCAAACTTCATACAGAAGTCCAACCGCCATCCACCATTAATGCACTGCCAGTGACCATGGCGGCGGCATCACTGCACAAAAACACCACGGCACCCATTAAATCTTCTAATTTTCCAATTCGACCTAGCGCAATTCGAGATTCAACGTAATGCTTAAACTCTGGATCAGACAGCATCGGTGCTGTCATCTTGGTTTCAATGAAAGTAGGACAAATCGTATTCACTCGGATGCCATGCGATCCAAGCTCCCAGGCCAAGGCTTTTGTCATGCCCTCCACTGCATGCTTGGAAGCACAATAAACTGACCGTTTGACACCACCAACGTATCCCATTTGTGAGGAAATGGTCACGATGCTGCCACCCTTACCAGCAGACACCATGCCTTTGACCAGCTCTCTGGTGATCAAAAAAGTAGACCGGACATTGAGATTCATGACTGCGTCAAGATCTGCCATGTTTGTTTCAGTCAATAAAGCAGGCTTGTTTGTTCCTGCACTGTTGATGAGTATTTCATAGGGCTCGAGCTTACCTATGGCCGATTGAACAGCTTCAGTGTCCGTAATGTCTAAGCAAACAGTGACCGCATTGACGCCATGTTTTCTAACTGCGGTTGCGACGTCTTCGAGCTCCTGTTGTGATCTGGCTACCAAGGTCAAATCTGCACCTGCTTCAGCAAGGGCCAAAGCAGAAGCCATACCAATCCCCCTGCCTGCTCCCGTGACCAAGGCACGACGACCATCGAGCCGAAATGAAGGCATTTTGGGAAAACTAACGCTGAACATGACCATACCCTTGCTTTAGATTTAGCATACGTATGCATTATTCATATATTACTCATATCAAAAACTAGTGATAACTCTAGCAACAGGCAAACTAAGTTAACTCACTATTTATATGCAAGTTTATGCAAAGCCATGCTTTTGGATTGCGGACAAATTCAGGGTAAGTCCTTATCGACAGTTTGTGTCATGATTTTTACATTGCATACGTATGCGTTATCTATATTTTTCGTATTTTCACCCAAACCTTGGAGGTCATTCATGAAGGTCCCTTTTCACCGCGCACACATTCACATCCATATCGCCGCCGCACTTAGCGTATGGTCATTGGCAACTCCAGGTATAGCTTTTGCCCAGAATACTGCTGCCGATAGCGCTGAAATCCAAAATATCAATGTGACGGCAAATCGCAGATCAGAAAACTTGCAAAACGTGAACGTGTCGGTCACGGCTATTTCTAGCGCCACCTTGGCTGAGCGCAATTTGACTGACTTGTCTCAACTTGAGACCATTTCAGCTGGTTTTACATTCAGTCGATCTGGCGCTGATGCTCGCCCCTCTATCCGTGGTGTGCGTACTGAAAACGTGGCAGTGAATGCAGATACAACCATTGGATACTTTGTAGATGGCATTTACAAATCGCGAGCACAGCAGGCCATGCTTGGATTTGTTGACTTAAATCGGGTTGAATGCTGCGCGGTCCTCAAGGCACTTTGTTCGGCCGGAATACTTTTGGTGGAACCGTTTCAATTTCTACCAACGAACCCTCATTGAAAGAATCTGAAAAGACTGCAAATTTTGAACTTGGTAGCTTTGGCAAGAAAAGATTTGACGGTGCGATCAATGTACCGTTGAACGATACTGCCGCATTCAGATTGGCGGGTATGTTTGAAAAGGCAGACCCTTGGATCAAAAATGATTTCAATCCTGCAGCTGGCCTGTTTGACAGGGATCAGAAATATTTACGCGCATCCCTTAGACTTGAACCCTCCAAAGATTTGAAGGCAGTTTTCCGCGCTGACGTCTCAGAACAAGGTGGTAACGGTGGTTCAGCGTTTGGTTACAAAGTAATTGGTAGCTATTTGCACACCCCCTCATGCCAACAACTGTTTAACTCTAGCTTGTTCATTTTGAACACCAGGGGCGGCAACAGAGACAGTGTGAACGATTGCACGCGAACAGTGGGCGCCGGAGCAGGTACAGGCGGCAATGCCATTGGCAGTGGTATTGACTTGGGCATTCCACTTCACAAACCAACAGAACTGGCCCGAATCAATAACGATTACAGAACGTTCCTGAACTTGAGAGACACAAACTTTTCGTCTGACATCTCTTACCGCGTTAACGATTTGACCTTCAAGTCAATTACTGGCTATGCCGACTTCAAAGCAGCCAGATCGTCAGATACAGACTTTTCAGCTTCGACCATTGGTATCGATTATCAAAAGACGGCAGCTAAAACGATGTCGCAAGAGTTTCAAGTTCTTTCAGATAACACCAAGCAACTTAGCTATGTTGCAGGTGTCTATCTGTTCAAAGACGATTTGACTGGGCTTTTCATCAATGAGCAACTGCCAAGAACCATTCGCTCTACAGCGGTAGCCAATCCTATTAACTTAGCGCAAAACGGCGGCGGTTTCTATGATCTGCAGTTGCCATCTACCAGTTCTACTGCGCTTTACGGACAATTGAAATTCAAAGCCACAGACAAGATGAACTTGACCGCTGGTGCTCGCACAACTCGCGATAAAAAATCATTCCAATTCGCTAACGCAAATTCAATTCTGCCTTTGAATTCTTCTGGTGCACCTGACGGCACATTGATTACCTTGAACACACCGCTGCCAAGCGCAGGAGCGTTTGGGACACAGGGTAAGAGTAATTGCACTGGCAGCAATAATCAGCCAGGCTTTAACTGCCTTCCAGGTACTAATTCTGTGACGGGCGCAACTTATGACGATGCGACATTCAGTAAGGCCACTGGTAAATTAGCAATTGATTACGAACTGAATAAATCCCAAATGGTTTATACAAGCTTGTCAAATGGCTTCCGTTCAGGTGGTTTCAATTCAGGTCAAGCCATTGGATCACTCAGAACGTTCAAGCCTGAGGAAGTGACTGCCATTGAATTTGGTTCAAAAAATCGATTCCTTGACAACAAAATGCAGTTGAACTTAGCGGTCTTTAACAACGACTACACAAACCTGCAAGAGCAAAGACAAGTTGCGGTAGGTGCAACCACTGTGTCAACCATCTTTAATGCGGCAAAGGCCAAGTCAAAAGGCATTGAAGCTGAATTGGAATGGCGCACCTCTAAGCAAACTTCAATTGGCGGTGCACTGTCGTTGTTGGATGCAAAGTACGGTAGCTTTCCTGATGTTGCCCTGCCCTTTGGAACATCCATCTTGGTCAGTGACCCCACTAGCACAGCAGCACAAACCGATTCCAATGGTATTGTGATTGCACCTGCCGGACAAAAGAGAGTGTTCGCACCTGGCTACAACTGCAGAGTTGTGCCAGGAACCGGTGGCGCTGGTCAGGCTGCTGCGGCGTTTGGTTGCGATTTGAGCGGAAAACGAATTCCTTATGCACCCACAATCCAAGGTTCTGTTTATGTGAAGCATGACATGCGCTTGGCGAACGGAAGCTTGTTGACGCCTATGTTAATCACGACCTTCTCAAGCGGCTTCTTTGGTCAACCTTCCAATGCTGACATTGAAAAGCAAGGCTCGTATGTCAAGGCTGACCTTAAAGTCAACTGGCGCTACAGCGATACATTGTCATTCATGGGCTATGTCGACAATATTACTGACAAGCAAACAATTAATCGATTTGTTTGGGGCGGTGGCGGAGCATTGCAAGTCAGTGCAGCGCCTCCAAGAACAATTGGTATTCGCATGTCGTACAGCAACTTCTAAAGTCTAGGTTTTTATTTCAGTTCGGCACTGTTGATTAAATTCAACAGTGCTTTTTTTTACTTTGTGGCAAAAAATGATTTCTTTTAAATTTTCATCTGTTCGAACTTTATTCAGCCTTGCAACCTCAGCTGTTGTTCTGTGCGCTACCAATTCGTTTGCACAATCAGTGGCATCACTTGGCCCTAATGGCTATCCAAATGCTGGACGTGTCTCTATTGTTGTACCTTTCGCTCCTGGGGGCGCGACCGACATCATTGCTAGACTTTTGGCAGATGAGTTGAGTAAGAAATGGGGAGCTGCCGTGATTGTTGAAAATAAAGCGGGTGCAGGTGGCGGCATCGGTACCGAATTTGTTGCTCGCGCCAAAGCTGATGGTTACACATTGCTTTTGGGAACGCAAACTGCTTTGTCAGTTAACCCTAATCTGATTAAAAAATTAAGCTACAACGTTGACAAAGATTTCGCGCCAATTACACAACTTGCAGACACACCACTGGTTCTGTTAGCGAGTAACAAATCGGGGGCAAAAAATGTTCAGGAATTGATTGGCATTATCAAATCAAAACCCGATGCGGTTTCTTATGGCACCAGTGGCATGGGAACGTCTCAGCATTTGACAACACTCATGATGCTGAATCGCATCAACGGTAAAGCTGTTCATGTGCCCTACAAAGGGAGCAGTCAGTCGCTTGCTGATCTTGCAGGCAATCAAATTGACATGCAATTTGACAATGCTGCTACGGCATTTGCAATTTCGAACAATGGCCAAGCAAAAGCACTGGCCGTGACAGGCCAAACAAGGTCAAAACTCAGACCAGAGTTGCCGACACTGTCCGAGTCTGGAATTCCTGGTTTTGAAGCACTTACGTGGCTAGGTCTGTTGGCACCAGCAGGAACACCCCAAAACATAGTGAGTTTTATCAACAAAGAAGTCGTGAGCGTTTTGGATTCACCCAATGTTAAGCTCAAGCTTGCAGCCCAGGAGTTCTCGCCCAAGCCAACAAGCCCAGAGGCATTTCGCAAATTCATTCAGGATGAGACTCAGAAATTTGCAGAACTCATTAAAACAAATGGGTTAACGATAGATTAAAGCGTTTACTTACCTAAAGTCTTGCTAACAGTGACCTGCAATTCCAGTTAATAATCTCACTGATTACGCTTCATAAAGTGTCCAGACTCTGGACACCCCTCTACATGTCAGAGCACCCCGAGCGTCCAGCTCTGGACACCCCTTAACCGTCCAGAGCAAACCAAGCGTCCAGAGTCTGGACGCTTTGATACCGGCCAGAGCACCTTGAACGTCAAGAATCTGGACGCACTGCTTGGTTCTATTTGAGTTGTGTTTTAGCTTGTTAAATGATCAATGCAAATCGATCCCCAGAGGCATGTTTCCCGAGTGAAACCAAGCTCAGTTAACCCCTGGCTAACAAATCCGTTTAGCCCTCGAAAAGCTGCATTTTTTTTGCTACAATGCGAGGCTTGGCGAATTTCACAGACGCTCTAAGTCCTAAAGACTCTGAATTTCTGTGTACTTTTAAGCTTATAAACCGAATATTCCTCGATAGCTCAGTCGGTAGAGCGCCGGACTGTTAATCCGTAGGTCCCTGGTTCGAGCCCAGGTCGAGGAGCCAAAACCCCTTTAAAAACAACGACTT
>Ga0209355_1001972_pt1 | contig 11507 bp, 7 predicted proteins | sample LauGreSBDMM110SN_3_FD_187563 | JGI IMG/M metagenome (GOLD analysis project Ga0209355, IMG submission 187563) | Freshwater lake microbial communities from Lake Michigan, USA - Sp13.BD.MM110.SN (SPAdes) (version 2) | ecosystem: Environmental > Aquatic > Freshwater > Lake | place: Lake Michigan, USA...
TTAAATGATTTCAACAACCTGTTCCTAATTCAAAACAACATTTCTAAAGGTTCAGAGAAAGCAAGACTTAAAGACTATATCAGCAATTTAGATTTTAAAACTTTTAAGTTAAGTGACAACAGTAATTTAATAGATTCAAATGTTAGACTTGAAAAAGCTACTCAACCAGCTACTAGTGTTAAAAAAGGTGTAGAAGAACTATTTAAGTCTAATCCTGAATTAGCTAAAATAGGTACATCTAAACAATATAGTAATTGGCTTGATTATTTAACAACTCAAGGTGATTTAGCAGGTACAAAGTCTAATGAAATATTATATCATGGAACTTATGAAAATTTTGAAGAATTTGATGAAGAAAAAAGAGGTACAAATACTGGTTTAAATATATATGAATCAGAAGATAAATCTGAAAAATTCTATAGTGACAGTGCACATACTATTTTCTTTTCTGATCGCGAAACAAATGCCGTTAGTTATACATTACTAGGCAGAGAGAGATATTTAGCTAATATTTTATATGCACTACAAGATATCCGAAGTGGTCAGCAAGCTTTAGTAACAGATGCTGCAGAAGTTTTAAAAGAAATACCTTATTTTAATGATCTTATTAATAATGCAAAAAAAGAAGGTAAGACAACTAAAGAAATAATTAACTTATTAGGAAAAGAAGAAACAAGATTATCTATAAAATATAAACAAGGTTCTAGTTCACTTTTTACAAATTCCTTAGCTACTTATGAAAATTCAGTAAAAAGACTTAATGACTTTTTATCTAATCTTGATATATTTAAAAATAATACTAACATTAAATTTAACAATTCAACAAGAAATTTTATGATCTTTGAAAAAGATAATAGATTACAATTTGCTAGATTTGATAAAGGAAGAACAGTAAGTACAGGAGAAAGATTTTATGCGGATGAAGTAAGTAATGATAAAATTAAAGAATTTATTAAAGATGCTATTGCTGAAGATAATGAAGCTTATAATAAAACTAAAAAAGATATGAAAGCTATAGGTTTTGAAGAAAAAACAATACCTGTTCTTTTAAATTTACAGAATCCATCTATTAAAGATTATGAAAAGTCAAAATTTGCTGATGCCTATAAAAATACTAAAACAAGAACAGCCGCAGTTGCTGCAAAACAAGTTGCTGATGCCCTTAAAAATAAAAATGATGGTGTAATTTATGAAAATATTGTAGATCCTTTATTATCTAATTCATATGGTGTTTTTAGTGCAAAACAGATTTATAATCTTGGTGGTAAAAAAGATATACAAGGATTTAAAAACTTTGTATTGACTCAACCAGTTACTGAAAATACAGAAGAACAAGATTATCTAGAAGAAACATCTGTAGAAAACATGATGACTTTTAATGATAAAGGTGCTGATGTTGATTACTACAGAAATATGTTAAAACAACATCCAGATGTTATCTATATTACTAATCCTGCTGTAACAGATATACAAACTAAGTTTGCAAAACCTGAAACTAATCAAGCTGAATTTGCTAAATTAGCAGGTGAAATGAGTATAACAATTCCTACAGATTTAAAACCAGGTGATAATATGAAAACTTTCCCAGCTGAGAAATACAATGATTACAAAGCTATGGTGGAAAGAAAGATTGCTGACATCAAAACAGCAATGCAAAATCAACAGGTGGCTTTTTCTAAAGCAGGATATGGAGATGCATACTCAATGCCTCAAGAATTATTTGTATATTTAAGTAAGAGGCTATTTGAAGAATTTGGATATATCAATCCAGGTTCAGCTATGGATAATGAATTAAATAATCAAGACATAGATGATACAGAAATACTGCAATCATTAGGTTTTGAAATTGACCCATTTAAATGTTAAGAAATGACTTGTGAAGTAACAGGAAAAACATTAGACTATTTAACCAATGAAGGTTTTATTGATTCTGACAATAATGTAATTGAACTTGATAGAGCTGAAATAGCAAAAAAAGGTACATTATATGAGCAAATAAATAAACTTACAGAACTAGCTGAAAAGAAATATGGTCTAATAACAGGGGGTAAAACCCTGTTATTTACCAGAAAAAGCTTTATTTCTGATAAGGAAAAGGTTTACACCAATGATTATTTGTTTAGTGAACTTCAAGATAAGATCAATAACTATAACCAAAAGAATGCTGAGGTAGTTAATGCTGAAGAGTTTCCATTACTGGATATTAATGTTGATGTTATTAACAGTGCAAGAACAAAAGAAGTTGCAGATATCTTGACTCAAAGGCTTTCACAGAGTTTAAATGTGAATTATTTTAATGTTAGTGCTGTTGAGGCAGTGCAAATTCTGAAAAGCTCACCGATGCCATATAATGGAGAACCTGCATTTTTCTATGCTGGATCTGTTTATGTGGTTGGAGATAATGTTAATGTAAGAACTGTATTACATGAGTTTTCACATCCTTTATTAGCAGGTATAAGAAAAACTAACTCTGCTTTATTTAACAATCTGTTTAATCAACTTATGATGACAGATGAAGGACAAACACTTTTTGCTCATGTACAAAGTGAGTATCCAGAATTAACGGTAGGAAGTGACCTTTTTAAAGAAGAAGTATTAGCTTTTGCATTACAAGGAAAGGCAACAGACAAATTAAACAATGAGATAGCAACAAAAGGATTTGATGAAGTTATTAATAAAATACTAGCTGCTATAAAACAATTCCTCCGCAATATCTTTGGAGACAAAGTAAATGTAAAGAGCCTAGATGTAAACACTACACTAGATCAGCTTGCTGAAATGCTTTTAGAAAAAGATTTTGAATTTGAAACAGATACTCTATCTGAAGAAGATATTGTAATGTACGGCAGATTTGTTACTGAAAGAGCAAATGAGTTTGTAAACAAAACCAGTACTGAAGCTTTACAAAAAGTAGTGAATGAAGTATATGCTCAAAATAAAGTATTACTTGATCAAGCAAAAAACTTCCGTTCAGATAAACCAACTTATGAAAGATTAAAACAAACTTTATTCCAAGAGGGTACAACTAAGTTATTACCAGAAATTGTACAAAGTCTTAAAGGTTATCAAAATATTACTGTTGACCAAACAATTGATGTAGACAGTCTTATTGATAATGTTTTAAATGCTGAGGAAAGAAGAATAACTGAAACTAAACTTAAAGCTGATGCTTTAGTTAATAGTTTAACTAAAATGGATATATCAAGTGATTTGATTATCAAAGACTTAAATAAAATCTTAGCACAAAGTAATATTACAAGTAGACAAACAATAAGTTTAGTCAACTTATATAAGAACACAGCTTATGCTTGGGATTCTATTATTGATGAAATGAACAACATATTGGATGTAGAAGATATTGATACATCTAGTGAGTTTTACATAACCTTAAACAAATTAAAAAATAATGTAAGTGTTATTCAAACTAAAATTGCTAACATCTATAAGAAAAACAATGTTCAGTTCTTTGTTGAGGCAACTAGTTACATGAATGATTTTGTTATTAAACAGTTAAATACTGATTTAAAAGTAGCACTTCAAAAAGCTTTTACTGCAGATGAACTTGAAGATGTTGTTAACAATCTTGTAAGTAAAGTTACTACACAATCATTAACTACAGAAGATATTGAAGAATTAGCACAAAAAGGTGTACCTATTGATAGACTTAATGAGTTTATCAAAAAGTACAATGAATATATTGTAGATGAAGAAAAAATTACAAGAGCCTTAACAGGACATGCAAAAGATGTTTCTTGGTTTAATAGATGGTTAGAATCTTACAGTTCTAGTAATGATATTATTGCAGGACCTTTAGCTAATTTTATCCAGAATCAAAAAACAGAAGTTGAAACTGCAGTATGGCACAAGTCATCTAAGTTTCAAAAGAAACTTGAAGAGTTATTACCAAAAGTTAACTTTAGCAAATTAAATTCTACTCAGATAAGAGACATGGTTTCCGGCAAAGACATGATTATGAGCTTTGACAAAAAAACTGGTAAGCCAATACAAAAAGAAGTTTATACTTTCTTAAATGAATTTAGTAATGGTTGGAGATACCAATTAGATATTCTTGAATACAATTATGATCAAGCTAAAGAAACAGGAGACAAGCAAAAGATTGCTCAAGCATTATCTGAACTTAGACAGTTCAATACAGATTATATGTGGCAAGAATTTACTCCAGAGTATTATGAGAAAGATGACATATTTAAAGAATCTGCAGAAGGAGGTTTAGCTTATTTAGCTAGAAAGCAAGCTTTAGATAAATTTAACAACTTAACAAATCAATTCAATAGAGAACTTGATAGGTTTGAACATTATGGAGAAATTGAAGCAGCTTATAGAGAATACAAACAGTTATATTCTAGTCTTAATGAAGATGGAACTCCTAAGTTTGATGATCCTTCTAAAGGTATTTATGATTTGTCTATTGCTAAAGTATTACAAAAACATAGACAAGCTACAAGTGATTTCTATGAATTTGTTCCTCTTGAGGGATCTTTGGAGACTTCTTACAACGAGTTCATTACAGGTCTTAAAACACTTGGTATTGAAAATGGAACTGCAGAGTTTAAGAAAAAGTACAATGAATGGCTAAAACAAAATGTTAAAGTTGTTTATAATTCAGCTTACTATGAACAAAGAAACAAACTGTTTACTAGATTAGGTGAAATTCAAGCTAAAATGAATGAAACATTTAAAGCTGAATTTGATGTAAGTGCTGCTTATAAAACCATTAGTGATTTAATATACAGTTACAAAGATGATTTTGGACAACCTGACACAAATCAATTAGGAGTAGAAAGATTGAAAAAAATTAAAGACTTGGAACAAGCTATTATCAACTTTAGAAATAAAGTAGATACTAAGTCTGGTCTTTCTAAAGCAGATACAGAATTGTTAAATTCTTATATAGAGAAGGCTAAGAAAAAAACTTTAGCTCCAGAAGATACACAAGAGTACATGAGACTCTTACAAAAACAAAAAGATAGTGGTATTGATCCTAAATTGGTAGTAGAACTTGATGCTCTTTTTGCAGAACTTAGAGAGATGTCAGATAAAGTTCCTACAGAATATTATTTGGATGCTATTAATATGTATTTATCTAAGTATAATATTAAAGAAGTTGATGACTTAACAGTTGATGATTTTATTAATACTGAAACTTTTCAAGATCTATTAGAAAAAGATGAGAATTTAGCTGAATGGTTTAATCTGAATCATGTTGAGAATACAAGATATGATAAAGATGCAAAAGATTGGGTGAATGTATTTCAAAGAACTGCAGCTAACTCATTTACAAAACCTAGTAATCCTGATCATTTTATTAAAACTTCTATTGTTGACACTGAAACAGGAGAGAAAATAGAAATATTAGGTGTTCCTGGAGCTAGACACTCTAGACTTGAAGTTAAGAACAAGTATAGAACTATACCTAGAGGAGAAGTAAGAGAAGACTATGTGGGTAAATATATTGACAACAAAGGTAACTTCTTACCTAGAGAGTTTAAACCTGGTAGTAAATATTCCGCTAGAGATGATAAATTCATAGATAAAAGATATACTGCTTTAAAGGCATCTAATTCTTCAGAGTATCAATTGCTTGAGGCAATGAAAGAATTTCATTTGGATATCCAAAAAGATCAAACAAGTTTTGGTAAATTGTATTTAGATTTACCAAGATATGCAATTAAAAAAGGAGATATCTATCAAGCATTGAATAGAGGTAGTTATGGTGAAAGATACAAAGAAGCTTGGGGAAGCATGAAGTCAATGTTAGCTCAGCAATTTGGTAAATCTGTAGCAGATTTTGAAAATGACCTTAACTATAATCCTGAAAACAATTTAGTAAACACTGACTTAAAAGGTAATCAAATATCATACATTCCTGTAACAGGTCTATATAATCTAGATGCAGAAAATACTGATGCTGATGTATTACAAAACATGTTTAAATATGCAATGTCATTACAAACACAAGGTAAACTTAATGAGTCATTACCACTTGTGGAAAGTCTTATTGCTACATTAGAAGATCCAGCTAACCAACTTAAAAATTTAGATAAGTTTTCCAAAGGTCAATTTAATGTAAGAAACAAGTTACAAAACATCAATAAGAAAGGAGCTACAAATAATAGATTGGGGCAAGTAAGATCTCTTATTGAAAGAGAGTACTATGGTGTTAATGTAATTGGTCTAGAAGAAAACTATCCAAGATTAGGTAAATGGTTAAATACACTTACTAAATTATCAAGTAAATCTTCCTTAACTTTAAATATACCTTCAGATTTAAAAAATAAATTTTCAGGTTATGTTCAAACACTTATTGAAGGAGCCGGTGGAGATTTTATTACATTAAAAGATATTGCCATTGCAACACCTTGGGCTACTAAAGCTATGTTAGAATGGACTACAAAAGGAATCTATCAAATAGGCCCTGGAGCAATGAGTACACAGCTTGTGCAAATATTTGATCCAGTATTTAAAAATGAAGATGAGTTTGGTAGATCTGTAACAAGAAGTTTGTACAAAGACTTAATTAATGGTGAATGGATGTTTATGCACCGTAAGTTTGGTGAGATGGAGGTTGCCATGAAACTATTTGGTAGTTTTTTACATGGTCAAAAAATTGACATGGTTGGAGCTGATGGTAAATCTACTCTAATTAGATATGTTGATGCATGGGAGAAAGATGCTGAAGGTATTGCTCAACTTAAAAAAGGTATTCATCCTGGTTGGGATTACAAATCTGTATTTCATACTTATACAAACGGAGAATCTCTTAAAGAAATAGCTGATAAGTATGGAATTACTGTAGAGGAGCTACAAGCTAAGAATCATATTAAGTCAACTACACAACTTGAAGATGGTCAAGAAATAATAATTGCTAAATCTGAAAATTTCAAACTTTTTAAAAATAAACTACAAGGAACTTCTAGAAGATTATTTGGGGTTTATGATCAGTTTGGTCAACCAGAAGGTAACAAGTACATTATGTACCGCATGTTCTTCTTCATGAGAAAATGGTTTACACCAATGTTTGCTAATAGATTTGGTATGGATATTTCTAAAGGAAATAGAGGTGGTGCAAGATATGATTGGGCACTTGGTAAAACTACCAAAGGTTTTTACATTTCTGCATTCCAAACTATGTGGGGAATTCTTAAATCTAAAGGAGCAAACTATCAGCATATGACTGATCAAGAAAAAGCTGACTTTAGAAGATTTGCTGCAGAAGGAATGATGATTGTCTTTACATCTCTTCTTGCATCAATGTTGTTTGGTTATAGAGATGATGATCCTGATAAATGGAAAAAAATAAAAGCAAGATCTGGTGCCTTTGGTACTGATGAATTTAATACTTATGGTTTCCTTGCTAATCATGCTTTGTTACTATTATTAGGTTTACAAGCTGAAACAGGAGCTTTTGTTCCACTTCCTAAAGTATTTGGTTTAAACTTAGGAGCTGATGATTATGGTAAAATGCTTACATCAACTAGTACAGCTTTTGGAAATACAGTATTATTATATACTGAAATCTTGGGGGATATCTTAAATGTATTGACATTTAATGATGCAGCTAGATTTAAAAAAGATAGTGGACCATACTGGTGGCAACAAAAAGATGAGTTGAAAATTTACAAAAGACTCTTTGCAGCTGTAGGTTTCACTGCGGGTACAGGAGATCCTGAATCAGTATTGAAAAACTTATCTAAAGGTGCAGGTAAAGTAAGATAGAGCTGAGGAGAAAAAAAAAGGAGAGCCTAAAGCTCTCCTGTTTCTAATATGTTAGTGTGATTAAACTTTGCTAGTTTAAAAAGTTCATTGTTGTTTAAACCTGTCAAGTTTACTATGTCAACTTTAAATTGACCAGAAACTTTATCTTTGTTTTTAGTAACAATTGCATAGCTTAAATCAGCAGATACATAAGTTACAAAAACAGAATCTCCATTGTGTTTTGCTTTCATAAAAATTGTTGTAAGTTTGGTTTGAAATAGTTTTTTCCTTTTAAGATTTTACCATCTTCTCTGATAATAGCTTCTCCATTTTCTCCCACTTTACTCATGTTGCTAGAATGAATTTCATCAAATACTTTCTCAATAATGTGTTGCATACCGTGTTTAAGTATTGTACCACACAAGATATATAACTGATCTCCAAGAGCATCTGCTACTTCTACTAAGTCACCTTTATCACAAGCATCAAAATACTCATCATTTTCTTCAGCCATAAGTTTATGTCTTAACATCCACTCATGATGTTCTATCAATCTTGGTTTGGTTCCATTTACTTGTTTAAAAGTTTCATGAAATACTTGTACACTGTCTAATTGTTTTTTCATTATTATTATTTTTTTTATATTCTAACCACTCTAAATACAAACCGATAACCAAAATTATGTCTAAACCAATACATAAGATAGTTTCTAATAGCCAGTGCCAATCAGTTTGAGTCATACTTACATGAGTTCCAACCCACATAAAGGAACCCCACCTTTGAACACCATTAATTATCAAATATCTTAAGAAATTCATTTTAATACATTATTGTTTTACCTAGTTTGTTTAACCCATTTATGATATCTTGTACACCATGTCCTTTTGCATCAGTGCGTTCTAATATAGCTTTGTATTTAGAATCTACTTTACTTGTAAAAAGTAAACAGATTTTTAATAAATAATCTATGTACTGATCATTGTACTTTAACTCACTAATATCATTAATGATTGATTTTAGTTTTGCATAGTATAGTATGAGAGCTGTTAACTCTTCATTTATAAATTTGATTTTGTGAGAAAAGTCTCTAAATATTTTTTGCAGTTCCATTTGAGTATTCTCATCTTCTTGCACAAAATGTTTTAAGAATTCTGAACTAAATAACTCAACAGTGAATCCCGACTTAATAAAAGGATCTTTTAGATCATGCTTAACATATTTTGCTTTCTTATCTTCTATGAGATCATTAATGACATCAAAGTCTACTAATGCATCTGCACATTTTAGAGCTATTCTAACAACTCTAATTGTGTCTTTTGGACTTACTGTTTCCATTAACTACTACAATTTAAACAGCCCTCATCATCATCTTCCTCCGGATGAAGTTCAATTCTTGGATTCAGTTGTTTTTTAAGTTCATAAATTTTTTGCATAACTTCTCCATCTTGGAATATGTTACCTGTAAGCACATTCTTGTACTCAGCAATTTGCTGTCTAATTTGTTCTTCACTCATAATATATTTGATTTACTTGTTGAATCTTCTAGTTTTGTGGACTTTTTTCCACATCTTACTATCTTCTTTTTTCATTTTTTTAATCTTGTAACTAATTTCTTGTTGTCTCAAACTACCGTGAGTTGCACAAGATGATAACAAGATAATGAATAATAAAATTCTCATGATGATTTCTAAAATGCAAATATAAAAAAAAGGAGTAGCCTAAACTACTCCTTATGATAACAAACTTGTCTAACCACAAACAAGCTATTAAAAGAAGTCTGGAATTGAATCCAGATCTTCATCATCTTCATCTGAACCAAGAGCAAGATCTTGCTCCATGTCAAATAAATCATTTTCTGATTTTTCTAATTCTTCAGCTTTTTGAGCATTTGGAATTCTAATCAGAATATCATCTAATGATAATCTTTCAACTTTTGGTTCTTCTATAGCTTCAACTATAGGAGCTTCAAAGGTATTACCTGCAGGATCTGTATAAATAACTGTGTCTTCAATGTTGTCTTCTAAAGCAAACTCACTTTCTACTTCCGGTTCCTCAATTTCAGGTTCACCTTCAATCTCTGCTACTCTTTTAGCATACTCTTCATCAGATTCAATATGAATTTGAATTTCAGTTGGTGGAGGACAATGTGCTATCTCTTCTTCAGCTTCAATCTCAGCTATTACATCTAGCATGTTTAACTGATTTGGGTCAACAATTACCGGCACCTCTACTGCTTCTACCGTAGGAACAACAGCTACTCCAGCTTTTGGAAACTTATTCACAGTATCCAAGAAATAGTGAAGAACTCTTTGATCTTCAATCCATGTTCTAGGATGTGAAATCTGAAGAGCAATAGTCACATAATTATAGAAAGCCCATAGACTATCATTGTTTTTGTAAACATGACTTGGTCTATCCATTTGAGAACGGATGATACTAGCTTGTTCTGTAGTTAAGATACCATACTCTGCAAAAAGAATACCTAGCATCTGAGCTTGTTTTCTTCTTGTCATTGTTACTTCTTCCATGAAAGCTTTATCAGAAACTAATTGAGAGTAATACATATGTGCATTAGCAATCTGGTCATCAATAGTTGCTTTAGTCTCTACATCTGCAGTTCCAGTGTGCTTTCTGGTCCATGTTCCAATTTCACCGGATGTCATTACAGTTTCTGTAGCTGTAATATAACCTCCAATCAAACATTTAAACTTAACCTGTTTGTTGTAACTGTTTGTCCAAGCAAACATCATGTGTAATTCAGGGTCTAGATTGTAGTTCAATCTATAAACTCCTTGAGCAATTTGCCCGTCAGCAGTACATCTGTACTCTTCATCTACAATAACAAATCCAGCAGCAGTTAATTGCTGTTTGGAATAATCAATAACAAATTGGTGGCTGATTACTGTATAAGTAGCAGCATGTTGTGGTAAAGGCACACCAACTAGGTGCACCATTGTACATTCTTGTATTTTCTTTGGCATTAGAATAAACTTAATTGGTTTGTGACTTGTTCAAGAGAATGAATCTCTTTCTTAATCTTTTGTAAATAGAAATCATTATGGATTAAATATTCCTCAAAAGGTTTTTCTACATAGTTTATGAATACTGTTTGCATCCATGGTCCGGCCTCAACCTGAATCTCTCTGTTATCAGAAAGATTGGTCTTAATAATTTTACTACCTGCTTTAGATATATAATACCTGAGAGTATGTTGGAGCTCATCTTTTACATAAGATCCCATTTCAACATGGTGCTCTACAAACTTCCAATTACCTTTAATCTTTACTCCTCCACAATAATCAAAGATGTCTTGATTTTGTTGCAGATAATCTTCTGGTTCAATACCAAATACAAAATGATAATAAATTGCTTTGGGAATGATCAAAAATGATCTGTTTTTGTGCAGAGCTAAATTATTAAACTCAAATCTACCTTTTGCTTTTACATTAGCATAATAGAATTTACCATCTTTTTCATCAAATACATCATAAGGTTGGTCCTTTTTAAGTTTGTCATAGACATCTTTAGGAACCTCAGACAATTCATTAATAGCAATATAGTTATTAACATCTCCCAGTACTAGTTTCTGATAGGTACCATGCTCTAATTTAAGCTGTGTTAGCTTTTCCCATCTCTCACAAATTTCCATATACCTATCATAGTACTTTCTTGGTATAAGAGTTTCCAAACCATCTGTATTTTGCATAAGCGGCATAACATCTGGAATCTCTTCACAAATCATTTCATGAAGCATCATCAAACTCAATTGACCATTGATAGTAATCCTCATT
>Ga0209355_1001973_pt1 | contig 11505 bp, 10 predicted proteins | sample LauGreSBDMM110SN_3_FD_187563 | JGI IMG/M metagenome (GOLD analysis project Ga0209355, IMG submission 187563) | Freshwater lake microbial communities from Lake Michigan, USA - Sp13.BD.MM110.SN (SPAdes) (version 2) | ecosystem: Environmental > Aquatic > Freshwater > Lake | place: Lake Michigan...
ACCGCCTGCGCCGCCCGCTCCACCCGCTCCACCCATTGCCTTACCAAAAAAGGACATGGCATCGCCAATGATCGATTCTTGCTTAAGCTCGCCGCTGCTCATCTTTTCCATCATTTTTTGACTAACAGTCGAAACGAGCTTCATAATACCATTATCGGGGTTCGATAGAGCTTTAAAGATATCTCCATCATCGCCGATTGACTTTTGGAGTTCAGACACATCAATCTCATCCATGATCTCTTTCGCCATTTTGCCAATAGATGTGTTCTCAAGCCCCGCAAAGGCCTCAAGCCCCGGCTTGCTCACGCCTGCGCCAACGCCCGCACCCACACCAGCTCTGAATGTCTTGAGTCGTGTGACAAGAGGATCCTCTGCATCCGATGCGATGCCAGACGCCTTTACAGCGGCAAGGGTCGTCTCGAGGGTGACCGAGTCCATTGGCTTCCGAAAGATGCACAGTGCTGTTAGAAAGTGATGGATTGTATTCGAATCTGTAAGAAGTGCCTCGATTAGATCAAGAGAAATCTCACGATAAATGAAAACTTCACTCTTTGTCCACGTGTCATACACACTAGCATCTGCCTCGTATGCAGCCCATGGGCGATCGGTGGCCTCAGTCTCCGTATCGCCATTAAACCATGCTTGATACTCGTCCGACTGAGTATCCCAGCTTGAGTAATGCTTCTTAATCGCCTTGAGTACTACTTTGTTCTTTTGGGTGCGCGCAATGCTCTTAAGCTGGCGGAGGACATTGAAATAGTATTGGTTAAATACGCGCGCTGAGACAGACACGGACATTTGATATCTAGCTAAGCAACGATTCCTTTATATACAAATCTTTTTATGGAGAAGGACAATAACGCGAAGATACTTCCAAACGGTTTCCTTGTCTACCTCCTCGAGCTTATGCCAATACTGCTTTAGCTTTGTAATAATGCTGAGATCACTGTTATCAAGCCCATCGACACAATCCTTATAGTCGGTGTTCAAGAAGAAAGACTCATCGTGCTCGAGGATCTTGCCCTTCCAATCATCGGATACTTTGTCACGGAAAACTTCAACTAGTAGATTCTTATTTGCGAACACAGCAGCTTGAATGGCAATTGTGTACATTTCGAGGTCTTGATCTTCGGGAAAGGTTTTTGCCAAGTCATCGACGAGCTCTTGAAAGGTGTCATTAAACTTAGTCACGTAATCCATTTTTACAATGCGAGTAAACCGGCTTCTACTTACCCTAAAGAATTATTCCTTTATATCCCCAACGGGCCTTCGGCCTAACGGCCTAAGTCAACATCACGTTGGGCTCGGAAAGCATCCAAGTCGGGAAGCCCCTTCTTTGATCGTGTTTCTTCGGCAGTAATGCTATTTTGCGCATCGGGGACGGTGGAAGCAATGTCTTGAATGGATGTCCAATTATAGCCGCGATCACTTAGTCCCGATGCGCCATCATTGTCATCTTCACTTAGAGATGCAAAATTATCGGCACTACGCCCTATATGATTTATTGAGAAGGCCATCAGATTAAGCTCGTCGGCTGCAGTGCTTCCGCTGCTTCCGTTGCTTCCGTTGCTCGCACTGTCACCAATGCGCCCGGTTGGACCCGATGGGCCCTTGGGTACTAAGAGACGCCCGGTGCCTGGAAGTAAGAGATAGTCAAACACTGCCTTTCCGAACATGAATTCACGAGATGGGCCAAGAAGCATGAGCGCTGGGACAGAGTGAATCTTTGCGGGGACAGCATGCCCACTTGCTTTAAGAGACTCTATGGAAACTAGTTTAATAGTTTTATTTGCATCATGGCGCTTAATCGTTTCCAAAAGCATCCGGCAATATTGACAATGCTCACTGAAAAAAAGGATCATTACACACTACTAACTCGACATCACATTTTCGAGACATAACAATGAACGCATTCTACATTTTTAAGATTTTTATAGCCAAAAGACCATATCAACACAATGAACTATTTTTGTAGCTATATTAAGCGGGCAGTTTTGCTCGCGCCGCCAAAAAGTCCAAGGGTCCTAAGATCTTAGAGCCTCAACGTCCCAAGTTGCCTCCTTAATATAGCTACACGGAGTTGACTTTACTTGCTTATATGAAAAAGGAGACTATTCTATTATTTTAAAGATTTTTATAGCCAAAAGACCATATCGACACAATGAACTATTTGGTAACTGCGTGTAGCTATATTAAGGGCGTACTTTTGGCCGAGCCGCCAAAAAGGTCAAGGGCCCTAAGATCTTACAGCCTCAACGCGCCAAGTTGCGCCCTTAATATAGCTACACGGAGTTACCATGGATTTCACTTAAGAATCAAGTTTATTTTTAACTTTTTAATGATATTTATGCTTTTTAGTGTGGGTTACCCATACTCGATAGAGGGTACCATCATCTTATAAGCTTCAAGGCTGAATCATTGGCCCTTGCGTACTTTTCAAACGATTTGAAAGAGTTATAACCTGCCAAGCAAGCTAAGTCCGTATTTTTCTTCTATGTGGTAAGAATTTCAATATTTTCAAAAACATCACTAGACTGCGAATGAGGTCTCTTAAAAGCCAACGGCGAAACGTCGTCCGGCTATATCAGAAAAAAAGAGTATTCGCTGTTTTCAGGCTACTTCTAGCCACATTGATCTGATGTAAGAATCAAAAACTTTTCAACAGGCAATTTAGCAAAATGTAGCGGGGGGGTATACCCCCTAGTTTGTAAATAAAGATTTCGAAAAAGTGCCTAAAACCTGACAACCTGCCGACGAGTTTTCTCATGCGTTTTGGGGACTTTTGGAATCCGAACGCATAAGAATGGTGTATGTTTTTCGTAAATAGTCGACTTCGTAACCTCATTGAAAATGGACTTTTCAGAGGCCTAATCTGACTCTGAAATTTCTTCATAATAAAAAATTGACTTTTTCTACATTGGGACTTTGTGAGTAAATGGAATGGAGCGAAAAGGAAATGAAAAGGCGATTGCGAAATGGACAAAAATGATTCAAACTCTGCGGAGGTCGTATCAAGGCGATCTTCGACAAACCGATCTTCTTCAAGTAGAGCAATGGGTTATCTATTACAAAAAGGTAGCTTGGTTTCATCTTAAGAACATAAAGGGGTCACCATCCACTGAAAATGCGTACGATGTTTTCGTGCTTCAGCATTTTTTCTGTAAGGCACTCTCGATTCTTGACAAAGCAAAGAATGTACCCGATATAGTGCAGCAATTTGCTGGTATGGAATTTTGATACCGAGCGATTGCGAGGGGATTGATTCTTCATTCAAAAAGGGATTGGGATTGATTTGGGGTTTCAAAAACGGATGTTAATGTAATTTTATGGTGTGTCCGATTAAAAATTGTTGTCCCGATCGGTGTTATAGAGATTGTAAACGGACGCTTTGCATAAATCTGCATACGTTCGATAAATTTTGAAATATGTTGACTCGCCACGATCCTTTTATCACCCGATGAAAATGCAATTGTTGTTTTGTAATCTTCATTTATATATCCATGAAATACGAAAGTCCCAAACGCATTATAGGGACGCGAGTTTTTAAATACATCCTTCATAAAGTTTTCAATAGAATTATTATAATCGGCCTGTTCGTCGGGCGAAAGAGCATCATATGGAGTTGCAGGAGATGCAAGTGATTCCGGTTGAGAGCAAGCATTCCCCATCTTGTATGTAAAGTCATCTTAAGCTATTCCTTTAAGCCTTGAAAAAGGCATAAACAAAAGGGGCTTAAAAAAATGACGCGCTAAGTATTTAGGCAGCATAAGGTAAAGCTCATTTGCAATGTTCACCCCGATCATCAAAGATGCGAATGAGGCAACTGGTCGTTATCGGTTTGAGATCAAAGAGCCGTCGCTGGGTCTTGCGTTCGTAAATGGCCTTCGACGGATCATTCTCACCAACATAGCGGTAGTTGGTTTCATGAGCGAGGATACCCCGAGTTTCAAGATTCATGTTAACAATGGTCCGCTTCACAATGAGTTTATGCAGCACCGTCTTGGCCTCCTGCCCGTCTTCATGTCACTTGATGAAACCAAAGCATACGCCAAGGAAGCCGGGGGCCCAGAGGACCTTCTTGAGTTCGAGGTGAATGTAAAGAACACGACGAATGAGATGATCCGGGTGAAGACCAAGGACTTTATTTGCAAGTACAAGGGTGAGATAGTTCCTACTGAGAAGTATTTCCGTAATGGTGAGATTGTAATCACGCATCTTCGTGCCAAAGAACAACTACATGCTACAGGTATTCCAACGATCGGCACTGCCGGTATGCATGCTGGATTTGCGCCCGTTTCTCTTTGTACTCTAAGCTTCAAGCAAGACACCGAGAAGGGCGCGGGTAAATCGATAATTGAAAGTGAGCGGGCATTCATCGCCGATGAGTACGGTGATCCTAAGGAGTTCATCTTTGAGCTCGAGCCCGAAACGGGTATGACGGCCCATGATATTGTATCGGAGGCTATTCGTATTATGCACAGCAAGATCACGGGAATGATTGATATGCTCGAGAGTGGCGAAGTGGCCTCTAAACCCGTAAACCAAATGACTGAATTTACCTTTTTGAATGAAGATGATACGGTAGGTCACCTTGTGCAATCGTATGCGCACATCAAGTACATTCGACATGGAGGAGCCGATAATAAGTATAAGCTCACGTATATCGGCTACTTTTGCCCACATCCACTTGAGAAATCCGTGGTCATTCGCATCAACACGGGGGCCGATGGCCTAAATGTGATGTTGTCGATCTTGAAAGAAGTTGCGGGCGAGGTTGAGAGCGCATCGCATGCGTGGTCGGCTAACAAGGTGTAATCTTTTGCTCGGGATAGGATAAGTGGGCGCGCGGCATGACGGAGGCGACGATTCCATCGATGGGGAACTTTGAAATACATAATTTGGAAAGAGAGGATTATAGCCTAGCGCATGCATGCTTATATCTGCTGGATACCGACAATTATCGCTCTAAGACAATGGAAGATCAAAACGCTCAAGCACAAGATTTGAGTATGATTGGAGACGATGCTACGCCGACTATGCCATTTGGGGGTCTTTTGGACCATCTGGGTGACAACGTTCGGGCCTTCATAATGGACGAGGCTTCAGTGGTTTGCATGGAAGACGCGAAAATGCCAGCCGAAAACGATGTAGTCATCTTTATACATCGCAAAACAACTTCCCAAAACGATATTTACATGCCAATGGTGAAAAAGGCGAATTCCGGCTACGAATATACGTTTCCGGGTGATGCTCCGAATGTAAAAGCATTCTTGAAGTTTTACGAAAAGAGATGCGTGGATCAAGAGGTCGCAGCGGAAGAAGCCGAAGAATTCCCGCGCATATATGTTCCGGAGATCCTTACATTTGACGAGTTATTCAAGATTCACAAAGGCGACTTTAACTTGTTTGGCACGGATTCTGAGATGCTCAACTACATTCAAAGCTTCACAAAAGACGAAATACGCGCGAGTGCTTTCCTCAACATTTACAAGGCCTACCGTAAAGCCCTTTTCTCCGATGATGATCGCTTGAAAACCTCGGGCATTATCCCCGCGTTGTGCAATGGTTACAAAACGATGAGCGACATTGACACCGCAGAGGCGTATATAAGGTACAAGAAGCCACTCGTTGAGCGCACCCGGTACAATGATCGTCGCTATGATGCATATTCGGGCATTGATTCGGATAGCACTCGATCATACCCACAAGGATGTTCAGAGTTTCCCAAATCTTTTCGGCGAATGATTCTGTTGGATGACCACCTGGCCATGTACTTGCCAATCGACAGTAAAATGTCTCTTATGGCCCGGCCAGAGAGTGAATATAAGTATATATTTCCGACTGACGTCATCGATGAATACATGCACGAGCGTGTAGAAGCAGGTGATGCCAATATCACTTCCAAGTATGCTTTTACTAACGTGCCAACGAAGGACGATGCTTTTGCATCAATAGCCAATCAAACAGATGTGAGTGAGCAGATGGCGCGTGTTCTTCTTTACAAGTACGGTGCGATATTTGACATCCTTGCGGGGGAAGATTTTGCTAGCTTGAAAGAAGCCCTCGAGAAAGCCAATCCTAATCCGGGCACCCCTAGCACAACGACCCGTACTGCCAAGAGAACCCCACCAACACCACGCACGGATGCATCGCAATGGAGACGGTTTATTGATCTTGTAAAGTCGGCTGCGAACTATGAGCCTCTAGATGAAGCCGATGCTAATGCAGGCCCGAGTGCCTCGGGCACTCCTGGCGCCATGGCAATAGAAGTCATTCCACCAAGTGTTTTGCTCGATGCCAATGCGACAGATGACATCATCCGTATCATGAAAGCAAACAAGGACATTATGAACAAGCTTATTCGAAAAGAGATCATTGATCGTTTCTCAGAAAAGCCGACTCCACGCGAGGATGAAAAGTATCCACTATTGATTAAGCCATTTGACCGGACAGAGCCATTCCTTTATACATACACTGAAATTGCAGAGATCAAACAAGGCGAAGACACGGAGGGATATGCTGGAAATATGTTGGATCAAACATTAGGGCTTTCAGGAGGCTATGAAGCAAACGACTTAGCAGGTGGCGCACAAGGTGAAGGGGTCGACGAAGATGATGCTCGAAATAACATTGCATACGGCGAAGACGGCGAAGGCGAAGGTGATGGCAATGATAAGCGTGGCGACCAAGGCGATCTCGTTCAAGGTGAGGGCAACGTAGAAAATGCCGTGGAGTTTGACGATGAAAAGAGGCAAGAATATTTACAAGATCAAGAACAACGACTTGATCGTGTTTCCATAAGTGATGAGTTCTACGATAGCATAGTGGGCTCTACATTCGCAGCGTCATTCGAGTATTTTGTTCGGGTTCTCAAAGAGCTCGACAATTACAATGTAGGTAGCTTTAGGCATGATATTGAAAAGGAATGGTGGAAGAAGAAACTTGAGGAGAAGTTCAAAGCTGACTTTGAGAACAATGAAGAAGTCGAGAAAGGCATTTGGATCAAAATGTTTCAAGACTATGTATTTGAAGTGTGGATTCAAGCATGCAAAAACAATCAAAGCTATGGCATGTACCAAGTTACGGACATGAACCCGCGACACGATTGGAAAGGAAGCAAGCACATTGTACATGAGCTTTTGCGCAATATGATTGATAGAATTGATTGTGATAATCGAACGTTAGTCGCAAACTACAAAGTCTTGTGCGAGTTATGCGGAACGACCGAAACACTTTACAAGGCCCTCGACCTACAAAGCCTAAGCGCTAAGATCACCGAGGTGGAAGAAGAGTGGGTAGCGAGATCGAAGCGAAGTTGTCAAGGGTCCTTTAAGAACATGAAGATAACGTCGTTGAAGGACTTTGCGACCATGGTGCAATGCAACGGCCGCATCGAGTACAGCCTTCAAGATTCTGTTAGCAAGGCAATCCAAGAGAAGTCCGGAGGGGTCCCTTCAAGCATGAGAAAGGCGATTTGGGTAAACAAGCTTGATCAAAAAGCTCCTGAGCTCGAGCACGTTCAGAACCCGAACCGTATTATATACAAGGTACACTATGGAATACCAGATATCCGTCTTGTGCACCCTGCGCAAAATGCTACCGCCATCAAGGCCGACAAAGCCGAAATGCCGGATTTTATCAAAACACAAAGCTCAAACATTCTTGATCATATAAAGGTAAATGATAAACTTAAATATAGATCGAGTAAACTTGATGTTCAGGTGTTTATACGAGCTATAAGTTCCATGAAACGAGACCTGTCGGCTACCCCCGAGTTCATTCAAGTCCTTGAATTCTTAAAGAAAGCCGAAGATTTGTCCGACATATCGTTGAAAATGTATTACGAAAATAGTGTGATCTACTTCTTAGATAAATACGCTCAGCAAATACGCACCAACACCCGGGATAATATTTTAACGATGGTAAGAAATGCACTTGAGGTACAGTCTGTTAATGAAATTCAATATACCGTGACACAAAATCGCGAGAAAGAAAAAATAGCGGCACTTGCACGGTACGAAAACGTTAGCGAGGAGAGAAAGCAGATCATAAAGGCCTTCAATAACCTCTAGTCGGGTAACTAATAAGGCGCTAAGGTCGATGCTTTTGAATCGCTTGCACTAATGGGGAACATGGCAATCTCTTCTTCGGGAATGATTCCTATTACTTGTACCGATCGTACAATGTATTGACCTCCTATAATAGAAATTTCAAAGCGAATGTGCTTTCCATGATACTTTGAGAGCCGATACGTGATCACATCAAATACAACTTGGCGCTCGAGGCCTAGGCCGCCAAGGCTTCGGACTTCAACAACAGCTTCGTCAACTATTTGAAAAGGCGTTACTATATCGCCGGGGAGTGCAAACTCTTTCTCAAGTCGCGCATTCATTTTTCCAAGAAGAAACAAGCGTATGCTTTCGATTTCTTTCTTGCTAAGTGGTGTCGTAATTGATCCTTTTTCCCCAGCGGTCCCCGTGGTCCCAAACACAGTGCGAAGCGCATTTTCAAATGCAAGATTGTCAAGTTCATAGTAGTAGGCTTTCGAATACGCGCATTTGATTGGTGGATCGTGAATAAGACTGAAGCGCTCATGGCGCTCATGGCGCGAGCGTAATACAACAATTGCCATGATCGCCGCGAGAGCTGCAATAGCAAAAATGACGGCTACTACCGTAATAGTGCGCATCTTAACATTATGCTATAACATAATATCTGATACTCTGCCATCTTTTTCGAAAGCATAGTCTCCATTTATGCCACAATCGCCATTTGGTGCATAACAAAAGGGCGCATTTGTACCGGACGCATCGTGAAGACGAAAACCAATCCGCTTCACGCCGATAGGCAATTCGCACACTCCCGATCCTTTTTCGCATCCTCCGTGTTCACCTGTATAAAAGGGACAATCCTCGTCTATCAAACACGGTCGATCCCATGCTGTAGGCTTCCGCTTCCGTTCGCCAATTTCATTATAAGCGGACATACAATGTGCCTTGGACTCGATCGACTTGTTGCCATAACATTTGAAAGCCGGGTCCATTGCATCTCTATCGTATTCTAAGCGAGCGACATCGGCAAATGCCTCGCGAGCCCCGGTGTTCTCTAAAGGATACAGGCCCATTTGCATTTCGAACACGTCGCCTTGCCCTACAAGATTCTTTGAACTTGGGCGCCGAAGGGTTTCTTTGGGCATGTTCACGAGCTTGCCCCATGGGTAAAAGAGCCTCATGCGTTCGGGGTCGATACCTTTGAAGCCATCGATAAGAATACTTTGAATTTGAAGAAGTAAGCTAAATGGACTACCAGCTATTACATTTGTTATGACAAGATCGACGACCCCGGTTCGAAAGAGGGTCTCAAACTGCATCCATTGGCTCATAGGAATGTTGACAAGTTGCACCGACCTCTCAGGTATACGATATGCAGCAATGATCGCTTGAATCATGTACTTGTCATCTTCGGTCAAGTATCCAATTCGTCGCCCCTTGAAGTCGAAGGCACACGTTTCTTTATGGGCTATTTCGGGAAGCGTCAAACGCACAAAGTATCCTTTACCGGAGCTTGCAATCGGCTCGCTATCTCCGAATCCCTTCTTGATAGCAATGGGCTTAGAGAGACATATAAAGGAATCAGTTGCCGGTCGCGGAATGCGGTCCTCTATGATCCCATCAACTTCTGCATCGGTGATGATCCGTATGTCCGCCTTACGATTCCATTCGGCGATCCAATTGATATGATTCACCTTGTTTGTCGTATAAACAACAGGTGCACCACCTAGCTCCGTGGCAAAGGCTTCGATTGACCCAAGGATCGCCGATATTACAATCAAAGCTATTAACATGATCAATAGGCCGAATTCGGGTGCTTGTCGGCCCATTCACCTATTTTGCTTGCTCGCTCGGTAACCCTACTCATTATTACGTATTTATATTATAGCAGAGGAAGATGGTATCGATTTCCTTTACATTCAAGCGATGGCAATTTTCGATCCTTTTGTACATCCTCACGGTGTTTCTCATTGTGACCCTTCGGCCCGCACTCTTCTTTGATGCCGAGGGTAGGGCAAAGACATTCGGGATTGGCATAACGGAAAATGTGAGCATGTTTGCACCTGCATTCTTGTTTCCATTCCTAGGCATATTCTTCTATTACGTAGCTGTTGTCATTGAAGCGATAGGGGTATAAGAAAAGCATGCGCAAATTAAGCAGCTACGAATGCTTCTTCAATTGAAAGTACAACTAAATGCGACCCAAACGACTCCAATAGCAGTGCTAGGAAAGCCGGGGATCGGCAAGACCCACATAGTCCGATGCACTTTAAAGGAAATGGGATACGAGCCAGTGTGGATATCAAGCGAGTCGTGTTCCCATGTTCGCGAAGTGATCGACTTGATCCAAAAGGCATCGTCTACGAATTTGATGAATGAGATAGCACAAACGCATCTTGCACGCGCCGTGGTCGTGGATGACATAGATGTATGGTGTCAATTCGATCGGTGTTTCTTGAATACATTGGCTGATTTTCTTTCAAAGAATTCTATACGTATACCGGTCATATTGATCGGCCCGGGGGCCTTTGAGAAAAAGCTAAATAACATGCGTATCGTCCGGATGCAACAGAAGTGCGAAGGCGACATGTTTATTATACTACGGCATCTGGCGGCAGCAACATCAATCAATGCAACGGACATCATGGGCGCAATAGAGAAATGCGATGGCAACATCACGTATGCTCTAGCATTACTCGGACATGGCAGTTGTGCAAGCGAACAAGGCCATACGGCTAGCGCAAGCGGCACGGGAGCTACCAAAGACGCTCGGGGTGATATTGCCGATGTATTTCGGATGAATGCTGATCAGATGCGATCTCTAGTACAACAAGATCCATGGTTGCATCCTCTTCGCTTTCACGAAAATTTATTGACAGAACTAGACAAAAGGAAGGGACTAAAGGTGCAAAAGCATTCCGGCTATTTGCAAATCATGAAGTATATGTGCGATTGGGACTACATGATGTCATCTTGCGCCCCCGAGTCGTCGGTTGAGAATGTGATCGCAGCGATCCATACGTTGCAAAAGTTTCCTTACAAAAAGTGTGAGAAGGACGTGATCGATAAAGTATGCTTTACCAAGATATTCAGCCAACTCTCTTTGCAAAAGAAGCGAGAGCGCCAGAATTTTAAAGATAGCTTCCCTTGGAAGGACGTTGGATTTTGAATTATTTCTACTTTACATGTAGCGAAGTATGGATTCTGAACCATCATCAAATGTGCCTCCTGCGGCGGCGGCTCCGGCAGCTCCTGCTCCGGCACCTGCAGCGGCAGCGGCCCCGGCAGCTCCTGCTGGTCGTGGGCCATTCCAGGGTGCTCGTCCGGTATTTGCGCCTAAGGGCGCCCCCGGCCCTCAAGGTCCTCAGGGCCCATCGGGCCCCGGCCGTATGGCCGCACTTGCAGCGGCATCTCGCGATACTCTAGGCCGTTTCACTAAGGTGGCATCGGGTAA
>Ga0209355_1001974_pt1 | contig 11505 bp, 9 predicted proteins | sample LauGreSBDMM110SN_3_FD_187563 | JGI IMG/M metagenome (GOLD analysis project Ga0209355, IMG submission 187563) | Freshwater lake microbial communities from Lake Michigan, USA - Sp13.BD.MM110.SN (SPAdes) (version 2) | ecosystem: Environmental > Aquatic > Freshwater > Lake | place: Lake Michigan, USA...
GTCGGAGTGTAGCGCAGCCTGGTAGCGCACCTGCTTTGGGAGCAGGGGGTCCAAGGTTCGAATCCTTGTACTCCGACCACTTAATCTTGTGAGTCTCTTAGCGAGGCTCATTCAAAAACTTAGGTCTGCCTAGATCTTTTTACCTGGTTTAATAAAATTAATCCCAAAATAGGCCCGGGTAACAGTACCCAACTAATGTAGTGATTGAAATACGGTATGAGTACAGTGCACAACTGTATTGAGACCATGGTGATCCCAAAGCCAATTGCATTCTGGATTGTAAGGGCCGTTCCCACCATTTCAGGGGGACAGGCTTTTGCAGAGATTGCCGATAGTTGCGGTGAGTCAGCGGCAGCACTCATGCCCCAGATTGCCCAAAAAATCAGTTGCAATATTAGAGGTACATCCTTGATCCATGGATAGAGTAAGCAACATAAACCCGATAGACCTAATGCGTAACTAGCTACTTGTGAGCTCGTCATGGTCTTACTGAGTTGACCGCCAATCAGACACCCAACGGTACCCATAGCAATCACCAAGAACGCAAAGCCCGATAACTCAATTGGATTATTTATTGAATGGGTGCTTGCAATTAAGACCGGAACAAGTGCCCAGAATGCATAAACCTCCCACATATGACCAAAATAACCTAAGGCAGAGCTTCGATAGCGTGGAATACCAAAAATCATCGAAATGCTCATTGGCTTGATGGTGGATTGAACACTCATCTTTAAATGAGGGCCATCGCCCAACCAATAGATGATGATCATGGCAACCAGAGCCAGAAAAGAGGAGAACACAATCACTGACTGCCATGGCCAATCAACCCCAAAGAAGCGCGTTGCATGGGGAAGGGCAGTACCCAATATGAGCATCCCCACAAGCTGGGCTAAACGCTGTGAGGCTTTCTCAGGATCCCACGTGATGATTAGTTTCATGCCAACGGGGTATATGCCCGCTAAACATACTCCGACTAAAAACCGGAGAGTAACACCTGCGGCCATACCTTCTGCGTACAGTGCAAAGAGAGCATTACATAGCGCGCCCAGTAAAGCACATAATGCAAATATTCGACTGGGCCTAAATCGATCGGCGACACCACTAAATGCAAACAGTAAGGTACCCGCTACAAATCCGAGTTGTACCGCATTGGTGAGTACACCAATACCCGCTAAGCTGATCTCCCAAGTTACCATTAAATTATCCGCAACACTATTCATGGAGAACCATAAAGAGGTACCCAAGAATTCAGCGAATACGATTAAGAAAGAGGCAGTACCAGGGCTGACCGACCTACCGGATAGATGGGGGGAATGATGTTGGGGCGTCATAAATTGGATAAGCCCTGTATGAGGCCTCCAGTGATATTAACGGATCATCTTTGGATCTTGCATTCCCGTAATAAACTAAATGAACCATGAACCTCTAATAAAACTAGTTTACTGAGCAAGACGTCAGATTGATGATCTAGGATACTTTCCGCAGGCGCATAACAAGAAGGGCAACCAGACCTGCGAGCATCACATAAAACGAGATCTCAGCAGCCCCTTTGCTATGGGCATACGTGATGCTTGAATATGCCAAGTATGCACATGAGGCACAGAAAATGAGGGGAGTAATAGGATAGAGTGGCACCCTGAAAGGACGTATGGAACGATCCTTAAACCGAAGGATAAATAAACCGAGACCCACTAAAAATAAGAAGCTCCAAAATACGGGGGCCGTAAATTCCACCATGGCCTCAAAACCATCATTTTGCAAAGCCCCAAAACCAACGAGAGCAAGACTAATGACCCCTTGAACCAAGTATGCAAAGCTGGGCGATCCTCGTGCGGACTCCCATTTAGCCATCTTGTGCAATCCCTCCCAGTCCTCGCCCATTGCATAGTTGGTTCGCGCACCCACAATCATGGTGGCATTAATGCTAGTCAGTGCTGCAATGGCAACAAAAAGACCAAGTAATTTCTCACCCAGCGGACCAAAGGCAAGGCCCAATAGATCGGCAGGTGCCGCTTTACTGCTTGCCAACGCCTTTAAGCCAAGACCATTAATCAGGGCAATATTAACGAGTAGATAAATAACCGTTATGACCACTAAGCTCACCACAATCACGCTGACGATGGTTTTGCTGGTGCCTTTGAGCTCTGCCGAGATATAGGCAGACTCATTCCAGCCGCCAAAGGTGAGTAAGACAAACACCATACCAAGCCCCAGCATTCCTAGTTGCGGATTGCTAGAGAACAGTGGTGGGTTCTCAACCGCCGGCAGTGGATTACCAAAAATACCAAAGCCTGCAATGATGATTGCTAATAAGCCGCATACCTCGAAAATAGTTAATATCGTTTGTATTCTTGCTGAGGTATGTATCCCAATCAAATTAATGAAAGTGAGCGTAATCACAATCAGAAATGCCCAATAGATGGTGGAGTTGGCTCCTAGTGGCAGAACCTTACTCATGTAATCACCAAATACAAATGCTAAAAGAGCAATTGAGCCAGTATTAATGACCATTGCTTTAGCCCAGCCGTACAAGAATGAGACATTCTTGCCATAGGCACGGGTTAGGAAGTGGTAATCACCGCCTGCATGCGGATAAAGAGTAGCAAGTTCGGCATAGCAAAGTGCACCCATTAAAGAGATGAGCGCACCAGCTACCCAAATTGAGATAGCCCAACCGACATCACCAGTAATACCAGCAACCATAGCTGGGGTCTTGAAGATGCCTGCACCAATGACGATGCCAACAATAATAGCAACCGCCCCTAGGGGGCTGAGCAGGCGTAGAGGGGAGGCGCTAGGGTTAGCGCCTTGAGGGCTAGACATTCAATCTTAGCGACGAGTACCAGTAATACTGTTACTGATGTAGCCGCCTTTACTATCCCCTTTTATTTGGGAACCGTTAATCGTTAATTTGACATTATGTAATTTGTCTTTGCGATCAATGTAAGCAAAGCTCAGTTGGTCACCTTCAAGACTTGGGTTCATAATTGCCTGGGTCTTGCCACCTAACGTTAAGGTACCTCCAACACGTTGATAACGCTGTACTAGATTAAGAACAGCCTTGTTTTGAGTATCAATACCTTCGAGCACCCAATCACCCGCTACATTTGCTGGAACAATCCAGTAGTAACCTCTCTGACCGGCCTCAATTTCAAGATCAGGTTCCCAATCTCCCATCGTGAAGGCATGTGATACCACGCGAGTTCCGGGCTTCATCTTCAAGACAATAGGGCGCAATTTTAAGTTCAGGTCTGGGAGAAGATACATTGTTACTACAGTGGCCTTACTAAAATCTTCCTTAAAGATATCGCCATTAATGATTTTGACGCGATCACCAACGCCGGAACGAACTGCATTGCGTTGAGCAAATGCAGCCATATCGGGGTTGTATTCAATACCAATTGCACGGGCACCAAATTCTTTTGCAGCTGCAATTGCTATCTTGCCATCGCCTGCCCCAAGGTCATAGACCAAATCGTTTGGGGTTACCTTAGCTGTTTTGAGCATTAGGGTGACTAATTCGCCTCCAGTAGGCATCCAGATCACATCTTTACCTTCTTGGCCTAATCTAGGCTGGTACTTGTCATCTCCCCCCGCAGTTTGGGCAAAGGCATTGAGGGTAATGGCTAATCCAAGGACGGCTAGCCAGGCTTTAAGCATCTTCATACGATCTCCAAAAAACATTTAAGCGTTATAAAAGTGTATTTATAACAGGAGTTTATGGACTCATCCAAAATCCCAGAGAGATAGCAAGTCCGTTAAAATCCAAGAATCCCTTCTGCCCATAGCTCAGCTGGATAGAGCAACGCCCTTCTAAGGCGTAGGTCGCACGTTCGAATCGTGCTGGGCAGGCCAAAAACCTCAACTAATTCAAGCGGATATAGTAGCTACCGTGCAGCTTTAGTCCATTGCACAGTGATTGCACAGTTTGATTGGTAGGCTGTACAATAAAATTAGTTAAAGGCTTGTTTCAAGGCGCCACACGGTCAGAATTTACTAAAATTGTTGATGGTCTGATGATTGCTAAAGAAGCAGTCAATCTACTCAGATCAGCAGCTTAGGAATATTTTTTGCCTTTGCTGGACCTGAGCTCTCACGAATACATAGTTTGGGTTTAACGCTGATTGATTTTATTGTTTCACCATGTAAGAGCTGATAAATTAAATCTGCTGCATAAATGCCAACATCATGCTGTTTTAAATCAACAGAAGTAATAGATGGAATGGTAAACGCAGCAAAATCATTGTTATTAAAAGAGACTACAGAAATATCAGCAGGTACTCGCTTGCCAATTTCATGAAGACCACGAAGGACACCAAGTGCATGGTAATCGCTAGTGCAGATGATGGCAGTAGTTTTAGGGTGCTTAGTTAGTACAGCTTCAACAGCTGCTCGGCCAGAGCTAAAGCGGTGATCCTCCTCGATAATGGCAGTTGGAGCGATAGCAATCCCTGCACCTTTCAATTCCTTTTTTACTCCTGCTAGCCTGGCTGCTGCTCGCGCATTATGCAGAAGGGGGACGCCAATATAAGCGAACGATTTATGTCCTAGATCGAGTAAATGTCTAGCAGCTAATTGCCCCGCCTGACTCTGATTGACTGTGACGTAATACTTCCCCTTGGGGTCTGTGGTCGTCCATAAAAGTAAGTGAGGAATATTTCGATGATCGAGGGTATCAAATAGATCCTGATCATGATCTTCTCCCAGCAGAATTAAAGCATCGGCACCCTGTTCTAGAAGTCGATAAGCTGCAGACTCTGAGCTAGCAGAGGAGTACTCGGGTTGAGAAACAATGAGTGTAATTTTTTGCAGCTCAAGAGCATCGTTGAGATCTGAGATGGTCTTAGCAAAAGTAGAGATGCCATTTTTCGGAATGACTGCACCAACCACGATGGGTTTATTTGACCTCAGGTTTCTACCCGCAGGGTCTGGTAGGTAATGTAGTTTTTTAACGTACTTTAGTATTCGTTCCCGAGTCTTTTCCGCTACCAAATCAGGACGAGTTAACGCTCTAGAGACCGTTCCTGGCGAAACTGCCGCTACCTTAGCAACATCATGCAGAGTAGGGATATTTTTTTTGCTCATATTGGGATCTGATGCTTAATTACACCATGATGACCTACTTTTTTGCAAACGTTTGCATAAATCTTTTGCGGGTGATAGGATACTGCAATCGTTTGCATAAATACTGATTTAATCAAATTGATCAAAGGGATTTGGAGAAATGACCACAACAAAGCATGAAATAGTCAAAACGCTCGTGGAATGCGGGGCAAAACACGCTTTTACCTTACCTGGCTTAGGCATTACTTGGATGCTCGATGACTTTTATAAGGCTCGCGCAGACATCAAATTAGTGCTATCACGCAGTGAGCAACATGCTTCCATCATGGCTCAGGCCTACGGAAAGATAACGGGCACACCAGCGGTACTGATGGGTATGGGACCATTCTTGACCACTACTGGAGCTTTTGGAATTTTAGAGGCTTACTTTGCTGGATCGCCAATGGTGGTTCTCACTGACACATCTTGCTATGACGGTTTTGCTATGCGTGGCGTCTATCAAACAATGACTGGTGATTATGGTGCTGCCGATGCTGCAACTGTTTTGAGGACCATGACCAAGTTTTGTGCTTATGCAACTGAAATTGATGAGGCGGTTTATGGCGTTCAAATGGCGTTTAAGCATGCGACCTTACCCCGCTACGGGCCAGCAGCTGTTGTGCTGAAGTCCAGCATTATTCGGCGCGATTTTGAAATTAATCCAAGAGTGAGTCTTTATCCTTCACCTGGACATTTACAATACACGCCAGCTCGGCCAGATGCAAAAGCCGTAAACGAGTTAGCAGCAATGATTAAAAAAGCTTCGCGTCCACTATTAATTGTGGGGCAGGGCGCACAAAATGATCGTACGAGAGATTTATTGGCAAAAGTAGCTGGTAAGGGCGCTCTTGCGGTTGCAACGAGCTATAACGGCAAAGGGGTTGTAGATGAATCTTCGCCTATTAGCGTCGGCATGTTGGGTACCTGGGGATGTAAGGCTGCCAACAATGCATTACGAGATGCCGATTTAGTCATAGCTTTAGGCGCTAGTCTAGGACCAGATTACATGCGCTTTTGCGAGGCAGGATTCCTAAATCCAGAGAATCAAATACTCGTTCAAATTGATATTGACCCACGTAATAGTGGTTGGGTATATCCCGTTAAACTTTCTATCACTGGTGATGCAGGTGATGCATTAGAGATGCTACAGGGCTCTGACCTTGGCGAATCCAAACGACTTGAGCGCTTAAAGTGGATTGCAGAAAATAATCTCAAGAGTCGTTATGGCGTTATTGATGAGTACAAGACAGCAGAGGGAACAGTGCATAACGTCGATATTGTTAGAGCACTTGATCAGCATTTGACTCCCGACCATTTACTAACGCTTGATGCTGGTAATAATCGTATTTGGGTTACGGGAACATTAAAGATTCGGACTCCTGGTCAGTTGCTGGCGCCTGGTGGTATTGGTGGAATGGGGTGGTCCATCCCAGCTGGAGTGGGTGCAAAAATTGGTAGACCTGATAAGCGCGTGATCTCCTTAACAGGCGATGGTGGTGCCGGTATGTCTGTGGCGGCTTTATCAACTGCTATTTCTGAGAATGCACCCATTACTGTTGTTGTAGCTAATAATTGTGGTTTAGGAATGGTGCGGGACAACATGAAGGGCGAGGCCTACGGTGTCAATTATCCTCCAACTAATTTTGCTACGATTGCTAAAGGAATTGGATGTCATGCTATCGAGGTAACGCGATCACAGGACATGTTGGAGGCTTTGAAAGAAGCAGAAAAAATGAGTGGCCCATGCCTGATTGATGTAGCAATTGATCCAGCAGCAAGCCATCATCCTGCTTCAGATTATTAAGCGAATGTTATTAGTATGAAACCAGTCGCGGTTATTACTGGAGCTGCAAATAATATTGGGCTTGCCATTGCCAATCAATTTAGCCAGTACTACCAGGTGGTTGGACTGGATTGCGCATTTCAATCTGAAGAAAATAGCTCTGGTAGTGGAGATGGTGTATTTAAGCGGGTGGCATGCGATATTACAAATCCTGCAGAAATAGAGAGTGCTCTGCAGCTAGCAAGAACGCTTGGCCCTATTAAGGCTGTAGTAAACAGTGCTGCTATTACGGAATCACGAGCCTCCATTAAAGATACATCCATTGAATCCTGGCGCAGAATGATGGACATTAATTTAACGGGCGCATTTATTGTTATGAAGACCTCAATACCCTTCCTTCAAGAATCTCAAGGTGCCGGCCTGCTAATCACTTCACGAGCAGGTAAAGTGGGTTATGCAGGTTTTGATCCAAATCCAGCAGGCACAAAGGCACATTACTGCGCCTCAAAGGCTGGTGTGATCTCTCTCATTAAATCACTTGCTATAGAGCTTGCGCCATTTGGTATTCGAATCAATGGTCTTGCACCTGGATCAATTGAGGGTACGATGATTCCAAAAGAACTTTGGGCGGGACTAGCAGAAAAAATTCCATTAAAGAGATTGGGTTTACCTACAGAAATTGCAGAAGCAGCATACTTTCTTTGTTCGGAATCCGCTTCATACATTACTGGACACATTTTGGATGTTAATGGCGGAACCTTGATGGGTTAACGATATGACTGATACAAATAGCTTTGATCAACAAGTAGTTTTAATTACAGCAGCAGCCAGCGGTTTAGGCCGTGGCATTGCGATTGATCTAGCTAGACACGGCGCAACAGTACATGTATGGGATCGAGATGCTCAAGCCTTAGCAGAGCTCTCGAGTGATGCAAAATCTGAAAATTTAGCGATTTCGACGAGAGCTGTTGACTTGTCAAATGAGCGGGAGGTAGAGCAGGCGTTTAGCGCTACCATCGAACAATCGTCAAAGATTGATGTCTTAATTAATAATGCAGGAGGCTCTCTGCACACACCATTTAACTTTCTCAAACAGAGTAAAGAAGATTGGGAGAGGGTATTTAATCTGAATTTAATGCTGACAGTCAAACTTACGCAATTAGTGATTCCGTTGATGATTGATCGGCAATATGGACGAATTATTAATATAGGATCTAAGGCTGGTCGCTACGGCAGCTTATTTGCAGGCGCAAACTATGTTGCGGCTAAAGGAGCGATTCATGCGCTTACCTTGCAGTTAGCACAAGAGTTTGGGCCACAAGGCATTACTTGTAATGCCATTTGTCCTGGTGCAGTAATGACACCAAGAGTGCAAGGTTTATTGAAAGAACGCCAATCAGATGAGCAGCGCCAAAAAGTCTTAAATGAAATTCCCGTAAGAAGGCATGGGGAGGTCGACGATATAGCGAATACCATTGCTTTTTTAGCTTCCCCTCAAAGTGGTTTTATTACAGGTGTATTGTTAGATGTCAATGGTGGTCAAGCAATGAGTACTTAGTTATTTTATTAATTTATGGAGAGATGAGATGGGAAAAACTTTCATAGTTACTTTGCTGGGCGCAGTACTGCTCACTTTTGGTGGTCAAGCATTAGCCCAAGGCTATCCTAATAAGCCAGTTAAAGTCATTATTCCGTTTCCACCAGGGGGCGCTACTGATATCGTGGGTAGGGCAATAGCTGAAAGGCTTCAAAATGTCTTAGGACAAACCTTTATTGTGGAAAATAAGCCAGGGGCTAGCGGCAATATCGGTATTGGTGAGGCAATTAGGGCAGCTCCAGATGGCTATACCTTGGTGATTGGTTCGCCACAGACCTTAACGATTAATCATCAAATTATTAAAAGCACTCCATTTAATCCACAAAAGGATTTAGCGCCAATTATTGTGGTTGCTTCTGTGCCAAATGTCTTGATAGTAAATAACAAACTGCCTGTAAAAAATGTACAAGAACTCATTGCGTATGCTAAAGCGAATCCAGGCAAGCTAAGTGGTGGATCATCAAGTATTGGTGGCAGTCCCCATTTAGCATTAGAGTCTATGAAAGCTACTTACGGTCTTGATATTGTTCATGTGCCCTACAAAGGTAGTGCGCCCGCTCTTCAAGATTTAGTTGGTGGCCAGATTAGTATGATGTTTGATAACCTGCCTGCTGCTTTGCCATTAATTAACGGAGGCAAAATCAAGGCGCTTGGAGTAACGACCTTGAAGAGAACCGCCTCGGCACCAGAGATCGCGACTTTAGATGAGTCCGGAATGAAAGGCTTTGACTCGCAAGGATGGTTTGCTTTATTGGCTCCTGCTGGAACTCCTACACCTATCTTGGACAGGATTAATGCAGAGGCAAACAAGATTATTAGTACCCCAGAATTTCGTGAGCGTATGACTAAGGTAGGCGCAGATACAGTTGGGGGCTCTATTGATGAATTTAAAGCAAGAATTAAATCAGAAACAGAGCGATGGGGTAAGGTGATTCAGGCAGCCGATATTAAAGCGGAATAATCATTCATCCTGCAAACTAAAAAGGCATCCAATGGATGCCTTTTTAATCTCTACTAAATCAGATTAGCATTCAAATTTAGAAACCAATTCCTTCAGCTTCGCTGTGAACTACTGTCAATTTAGGCCCACGACCAAAGAGAGTTTTTCTATAGTAAATCATTGCAGCAACATGGGTTGATTCTGGATGAGTTTGGGTACTTGGGTTTGCGGTGCTGACGCCATCTATTGCACAGTTTATTACATAGTGCCATTTTTATGCTGTAACCAATTGAAACTTATAGATATTCCAGCAGCCACGAATTCTTCTAAGGCCAAGGAGGCACGTTCGAATCGTGCTCTTTTTAAGTCAAATTATTATGAATTAAGGCCTAGATTTGTACCATCTACAGATATATGCAAAGCCCTATCACTTTTAGGAATAAAAATTTCTTGGTAGTAAACGGGATCTGAATTTCCCAAGTAGGCATAAGCTGAAAAAGTCATTACAAGCGAAGACTTTGAAATTCCAATCAATTTTCCGATGCTGTTATTAATATTTAAAAGTTGAACAAAGAGGTCAATTCTGCTTATAGTTTTGCCTGTTTCTCTAAAAATAACTTCTTTGAAATTTTGACTACTTAGTTTCTTTTCTGGTGAAGAATCAAAAATCGGTAAACGCTTGTAATCAACAAAAAATTTTGTATAGACTTTAAATTCATGATTGATACTTATTACTCGTTCAATGCAAATTATGTTTGTTGATTGGAGATGTTCGGACCATTTTCCCTTGGTGCTTATTTTCTTCCTATCAATAATGCGTGGATAAGTAAGAACATACTTGTTTTGTTCTTCGTCAATAAATCGACAATGAAATGGCGTGCTCATTGGCTCAGTTTGATTTGAGTTTACATAAGACCCGTACCCCGATTTACGAGTTATTAACTTCTCATCAGAGAGCAGTTTTAATGTTTTTTGTATGGTTCCCAAGCTAAGGGGAAGATGGATTGCAAGGTCTTGTTCGCTGGGTAATCTTTCCCCAGGCTTTATTTCGCCAGTTGAAATTGAGTAAGCCATGGCATCCCGAAAGGCAAGGTATTTTGGGACTCCTTGTCGGGAGAATCTTTCTATTAACTTAGTTAGCAACGTGTATGTCATAAAAAAACCTTATTTTTATCCGTAGTAGCCCTTATTCGATAAAACTATATAGTGCTATAGTATCAAAAGAGGTAACTTTTAAGGAATTCATCATGAAAAGTAAATTCAATAATTTTTTAGTAATCATGTCCGATGAACATAACCCTAAAATTCTTGGAAGAGCTGGTCATCCGATCATTGAAACACCTCATTTAGATTCTCTAATTGATCGTGGGACTTACTTTAAAAACACCTATACAACTAGCCCAGTTTGCATACCAGCTCGTGCTGGATTTGCTTGTGGAAAATATATTAATCAGATAGGTTTTTGGGATAACGCCGATGCATATGATGGCTCAATACCATCATGGCATCACATTGTTCGTGAAAAAGGATACAACGTAACTTCAATAGGAAAACTACACTTTAGAGATTACGAAGAGGATCATGGTTTTACTGAAGAGCAGATCCCTATGCATATTTTGGGTGGCAAGGGTGACTTATTGGGTTTGATTCGAGATGATCTGCCACGGCGAGGTGGTTCAAAAAAAATGGCGGCTTTAGCTGGTCCTGGTGAATCACAATATACTTTTTACGATAAAGAAATTTGTTCTAAGGCACAGATTTGGTTAAGAGAAAAGGCGTTAAAAGAGAATAAGCCATGGGTTCTTTTTGTATCTTTTGTAGCCCCTCATTTTCCATTAACAGCACCGCCAGAACATTTTTATAAGTATTGGGGTAGAGATTTGCCGATGCCGCTTTTATATGCTCGCGAAGAAAGACCTAAACATCCCTATTTAGAAGACTATCGAAATTCATTTTGTTATGACGATTATTTCGAAGATACTGATCAAGTAAAAAGGGCTTTATGTGGTTATTTTGGCCTTGTTTCTTACCTTGATGAAAACATAGGAAAAATTTTGAACACTCTTAATGAGGTTGGTCTTG
>Ga0209355_1001977_pt1 | contig 11493 bp, 9 predicted proteins | sample LauGreSBDMM110SN_3_FD_187563 | JGI IMG/M metagenome (GOLD analysis project Ga0209355, IMG submission 187563) | Freshwater lake microbial communities from Lake Michigan, USA - Sp13.BD.MM110.SN (SPAdes) (version 2) | ecosystem: Environmental > Aquatic > Freshwater > Lake | place: Lake Michigan, USA...
AACTATTTTTAAATTTACCTTTTTCAAACACACCATTTAGCCAAACAGAACTATTCATTTCTCCGGTTGAATGACTAAAAGTTCCACCCATCCATAGTCCATTTTTAAACTTAACACTTTTAAGTGGGTCAATATTATTTTGCAGAATCATTGCCATGACAGGTTTTGTAAAGAATTTTTTATTTTTAATAAATTTGTCTTTAATATCTGTTAAAATACCATCTCGCCATTTACCCCAATATGATTGACTATATGAATCCACAAATATATTAGCATTACCACTAGTCAATCCAGAGACTGGATTTCCACCACTTCCTTGAAACTCACCATTTGAAAATACACCATCGTTCCAAACTCTTCCACTAAATATACCTCCATTAAATTCACCAGTATACCATGTTGAGTTTGTTGATCCATTGGAGTTTCCAAATTCACCACCATTAAATACTCCTTCTTCCCAAGTATAGTCTAATTCAGATGTACTTTCACTTTGAGTCCAACCGTATCCTGATGTAAATTTACCACCATTAAATACTCCATTTTTCCACTTTCCATTATTTATAAATTCACCATCATTAAATTCACCTTTATACCACGTTGCTGAATTTGAAGCAACTTGTAATATATTAGAACCAAAAATACCATCATTAAATATACCACTTTGCCATACTAAATTCTGGTTAACATTTTGATAATAACTTGTATCACTAGAATATAATGCAGCATTTTCGACAAGAGCATAACTCACAGTGCCATTATATAATTGAGTATCTGAAGTAGAAAATTCATTACTACCAATAACTCCTTTTTTAAATAAACCATCGTACCATTTTGAATAGTAAAAAACTCCATTGGAGAATGTTCCAAGTTCCCAATCACTTTTATAAAAATAACCACTAATAAAATTACCATCTTGCCAAGAGTTTCTATTGTTTGGAATAGTTCCTTCTCTGTAGTAAGAATTTATATTTTCGGAATAATAATAAGGATTAATCACACTTGATGATCCATTAAATGTTCTAGAGTTATAGAACCAAGCATTTAATAAATTGCCTTTAATCCATCTTGAATCTCTAATAACACCATTACTAAATGTACCACCATTCCATATTGAATTTTTAATAATTCCTGAATTCCATTTATCATTGCCTTCGACAAAGAATGAATTAATATATGTGGCATTTGATAAAATATTTGAATTATTTGAAAATATAGAATCAGAAATAACTAAATTTTTAACTTTTGATAAATTAACAAAATCTTTATCTAAATAATTATAATCCAAATTTTGAATTAATGACTCAGATAAATAAGTTCTTCTTAAAAATCCTGATTTAATATTTGATTTACTTATTTTAACTTTTCTTAAATGTCCATATCTATTTTCAGCATCTTTTGTATAAAAATATCCGTTTGATGCTGATAAACTAATTATTTGACTATATGTTCCAATTTCTTGTAGTTTATAAACACCATCTGTATTTGAAATAATCTTATAAGCATCTGGTATTCTAGAAACTACTCCTGTGCCAAAGTCATTAAAGTCAACTGAGTCTAAAAACACAACATTTCCTACGTTTATTAGGTTAGACTCTGGATAGTCATAATCATAAGATGTAGTTGCTGTAATATAATTTGATGGATCGATTGATAGATTATAAGAACCACCTATTAATGATTGTATTGTTATATTATTATCATTATTTGATTCTATGTGGCTTCCGCTATTCCAATCACAATTTTGAATTAGACCGCCATCAAAATCAGAGTCAACAATATAAGCTTTTGAGAAATTTATAATGTTATTTGATGATGTGAAAGTTGAGGTGTTATAATTAAAATCTAAATTTTCTGTTGTGAAAGATCCAGTTTTATCATATCTACTTACCCATATATCAATAGAATAATAATTATTGGGATTTAAACCATCAATAGTAGTGTGATATTTTATTCCTGAATATGAAAATGTTGCTGTTTTAATTCTATAACTATTTTCTAATGGTGTTGATAGGAATGCTGAATATTCATATCCTTTTTTACCTGTATTTGTTACTCCAAAGTTTTCTTCAGTGTAATCTGTCCAAGATCCTATTTTGAATTTTTTATCAAAAAAGTTTATAACATCTTTTTTAGATTGATTGTTAATATCTAAACCTTTAATATAAAATTTATCACCAGTTCTTAATCTATCATATCCGTTTTTATTAATATAAAATTTGTAAACTTTTTGAACAATATCATTTGTTAAGCTATAAGTAGATGTTGTAATAGCAGGAAATTCAGAAGCTGTTAGTTCATCGTATGCCACTATCTTAATAATATTTTCACTATTATAAAATGAATCTTTCAATACTGAATTATTAAAATAAGAATTTATTGATTTAGATTTTTCAAACTTTGAATTATTTGATTTTGTATTTTTTAATTCAGAATTCTCTAAATATGAATTATTAAATTCACAATCATTAAAAAATGCTTGTTTAATTTTATTTAAATAAGGTGATTCAATTCCTAATATTTCATTTTCAACAATTGAATAGGTAGCAATTGATTGAGTTCCAAAAGTAGTTTTATAAAATGATCCATTTGTTATTATTGATGATTCTATTGTAGAATTATCAATAAAATTATAACCTCTACCGGCATTATTTGGAGAGTTGATTTTTTGATAGGGTAGTCCATAAATATCAAATGAAGAAAAATAACTTTGAGATGTTGTGTATAAAGAATTCATTATTCCTTTTTTCCAAATGGTATTAACTAAAGCTCCTATGTTCCAAACTGAACTATCACCATGCCATTTTATTCTTGTATCATATTGTCCATAAAGACCACCATTAAATTCACCTCTAAAGTTACCATCTCTAAAGTTATTTTTAGTTAAATATGGTTTAAAATAAGTAACATCAACTTCCCAAGAAGATTGTGTCGGACCCACTACCCACTTATAAATATATCCTTCTTTAAATTCTCTTCCATTGTAAGTAAAATCAGCATTCATTATTTTTACTCTATTTACATTTGAATATGTTGGTGAAAGAGCATAGGAATAAGAACCACTATTGATAAAGTCTGTGGTAATATTAGTCCAACTAGCTGTAGAACTTCTAACATAAAATCCAGGTGATGTAGAAATTCCATCATTTAATCCCCAATTTTGAATTGTTGAGTAGTTATTATCAATAAATGCTATATTATTTTGATAGTAACTAAATTTGTTATCAACATTAGCATTTTTTGTTGTTATTGACCTATTAGCATGTAGAAATTCTGATTTATCTCTAATGTAATAAACTTTTATAAATTCATCATCTGCACTTATTGAATATGGTAAAATTCCTGTATAATCAATATTTAGTACAACTTTACATTTTTCTATGTATAGAATTTTATAACCATCTCTACCTTTTTTATATTTATTAATTTTAATTAATAAGTCACTATCATAAGTACCATTTATTATAAATACTCTATCACCTACTTTTAATTCAGAGTTTACTTCTGTATAAAAAAGTGTTTGTGTAAAAGCATTTGTGTGATTAGCAATACCTTTTATTTCATATGGCTCTACCCAATTTAATAATTTAGAAGTAAATGTTTTATTTGAATTTGAAACTAATCCTGCTAATGGATCATAACCAACTAATTTTATGTCTTTTCCTAAGTTTTGCAATTCACCCTTTGTTATTAACTTGGGTTTAGTTGATATTAAATTAGAAATCATTGAAATACTTGAATTTGTAAAATTTGGTACATTACTAATAGGTTGCTTATATTTAACCGATGTAATATTAGAAATATTAAATATTTTTTTTCTAACATTTATATCTACTTGAGCGCCTTGTAAACCTCCTTGTAAATTCTGATTATTCATTCCTAAATTGTCCTGATTACCTCCTTGATTACCCTGGTTACCTGCTTGATTACCCTGGTTACCTTGATTTCCTGAATATGATGGCGATGAGTAATGATTCGGCATTTATTTAAATTAAAGTATTTTATGTATATATTATTTATCAGTCTTTCTTTGTTGTTAACTTTAATTAACTATAAAATTGACACATATTACACTAAACAAATTCAAGAATAAATTTAAATTAAATGTAAACTTTCTTACTTATTTCAAATATTAATAAAAAAGAAATTTTATGAAAAATTCTTATACATTCTGATATGGAATTAAATAAAATATACAACGAAGATTGTGTATTGGGTATGAAAAAATTATCTGATAATTCAATCGATCTTATTGTTACTTCTCCGCCGTATAACTTAAATATTCAATATGCTGAACATAATGACGCAATGACCTTAGAAGTCTATTATGATTGGTGTAAAGAATGGATTAAAGAGAGTTTTAGAGTTTTAAAACCTGGTGGTAGATTTTGTCTTCAAATTGGATGTTTTCAATCTTCTCAAAATGAACCAACTTATTCAACTTTTACAGAGTTGTTTCGAAAAGAAGGATTTATCTTTAGAGAATTTATTATTTGGAATAAAAACACAATTCCTAAAAGAACTGCTTGGGGAAGTTGGAAGAGTCCATCAAATCCTAGAATATCACCTCCTTTTGAAATGATTATTAATTTTCATAAAATTAGTCCAAAGATTTTAGAAAAAGGTGAGACTGATTTAACTAAAGAAGAGTTTGTTCAATGGACAAATGGACTTTGGGTAATTGGTCCTGAAAGTGCTAAACGAAGAAATCACCCCGCCCCCTTTCCTGAAGAGCTGGTAATTCGTTGTATAAAAATGCACTCTTATATTGGATCGGTGGTCTTAGATCCATTTAATGGTAGTGGAACAACTACTAAAATAGCCAAACAACTAAATCGGGATTATATAGGATTTGACATCACAAAGGAATATTGCAATTTAGCCGAAGATAGAATTAATTAAAAAATTTATAAACTTATTTAAAAAATATTATACTATTAATACAATTATTAAATTTTAAATTATGGCACAAATAGAAATTAACGTATCGGGTAGAATTCCAAAGTATTTTTTTGGAGTATTAAATGAAAAGTATCGGGATGAGGTAAAAGAATCTCTTCAATACTGTAATGAGGATGTAGAAACTGAGAATGATTTTCTTAACTTAGTTTTTTCTTTAACTTTAGATGGTTGGGATGATCCTAAAGAAGCACTTTTTAATGCAATTAGTAAAGAGGACTTAGAAAAACTTCCAAATTTCAATGAATTAGTAAACGATTTTATTGAAAATGGTGGAAGTCATTATGAAATGATTGATTGTCTTTTTGATCATCCCGATTTAAGAAAATATGGTTCTTACTGTGGTATATCTTTCTTCGAAGATGATGCTCGAATTTCTATAGTAGATGTTGAAAATGACCAAACTTTAGTAGAAGAAACTTCTCTTAAAGATTTTGTTTCTGGAGAAAGTTTTTGGGCTGAAGATGTTGAAGAAGGAACTGAGGAACATAAAGATGCTCAAAGATTAAATGAGTTTAGATCAGTAAATTCTGATTTTGGTTTTGAGACAGATGGTGATTATTACAGTTGGAATAAAAATGAGGCGGGTGCTACATTTCTTTCTTCTGAATTAATGTATCCTGAATTAGATGAATTTACAGAATCACATCCAAGAGAAGAACAAGTAACTATTTATTTTGATGATATTACTACTTGGTCATTTTATATCGATACTGAAGATGATGACTTTGATATGAAAAATTTAACTTTTGTGAGTTATCCAGGAGCTGAAGAATTTAGAAATAGTGCTTGTGAAATAGTCTTTAGTCATCTTTTCTACAAAAATGAACTTATTCAACCAGATGAAAATTGGATTAGAGATAAGGGAATTACACTTATGTATGGTGAAAGTAGAGGTTTAGAAAGATTAGATTTTTTCATCAACAGATAAAAAAAAGAGGTCATTAGACCTCTTTTTTGTTTTTAATAATTCATAATTAACAACTCAGTTCCCATTATTGTCTTTTTAGACTCAAATCTACAATTTGGATAAAGTTCTTCTATTTCGTTAAAGTAATAATAACTTAATAAGAATTTTCCTTTAATCTTACTAAGAGTTTCTGCTAGTTCTTTATGTGTATCTTTATTAAAATCGTGATTAATATAATACTCTTCCTTACCCATGTAAGGTGGATCTACATAAAAGAATGTTGATTCAGAATCATACATATCAATTACTTTTTGATAATCATAGTTATGTATTTCATCAATCTTATTAAGATAGTGACTATAAGCCTTATATTTCATTTTGAATATTTCAAACTCGCTATTATTTCTCCAAGAGTCTTTACCTATTTCGTAAGGTGAAGAGCAAGTCAAAATTACTAACCAATATAAGGATAGTAGAATTTCATCTTTTTCTACATATAAATTTTTTAAACAACTTTGATAGTATTCTTTATTTACTTTGGTATTCTTAAATAATTTAATAAAATTTGAATTATTTAAATTTTTGAATAAAAGATAGTTTAATTTATTTTTATCATTATAGATAAATTCAACATTTTTAAATTTAGTGAAGTCTAAAGTAAAAAAAATACCCATCATTCCCCCAAATGGTTCTACATAAGTAGAAATATCCAAAGGAATATTTGGTGATATGAAGTTTGTAAATTTTTCTTTATTTCCTAAGTAAGGTATAATCATTATTTTCCATGTGAATTTTTTAATAAAAGATAACCAACCATACCAGCAACATCCTTAGAACAATTACCCATTGATTCCATTTTAGTTTCATTACCCGTTAGTTTAATACCTGATAGTTTTTGTTTACCTAAAATTCGTTTTTCACCATTACACTTTTTACAGGGTGTTAAACCTATTTTACCTTTACCTTGGCAGAAATTACAAGCTTCTCCTTTGTAATCTTTTCCAGAACCTTCACAGAAGTCACATCCGTCATCAGCATCAAAAGTTTTTAAAACATTACCATTATTATCTTTAATAATAATTTTAGCTAAAATATCTTTACCGGTTCCGTCACATACTTTACACTTAATCCATCTTTCATATTCTAAAGTACCATCAAAGGTATCATCTATATCTATATAGATGTCTAGAACTTCATTCTTTTTGAACTTTTCGTAATTTGATTTTTCTTTTTGATAGTCAAATTCTAAATTATTATCAAATAATTCAAAGTATTCATTATAATTATTGCCGAATTTGCTTTTAACATCATATTCTTTCTTTTGTTCATTATCTGATAATACATTATATGCTTCATTTATACCATGAAATAATATTTCATCACCATTTTTATCAGGGTGGTGTTTTTTAGATAGTCTATAATATGCAGATTTTATTTCCTTAGCTGTTGAATTTTTATCTATCTCAAGAATTTTGTAATAATCTTTCTTTTTGTTCATTTGTAATCATAATTTTTCTTTTTAATAGAGAAATATTTTCTACGCAGGTTAAAAATTTAAAATAACATTTTTTTATTTAAATTCATAAAATCCTATATTTTTTAGTTTTTCTTTTATTTTGTCTTTATCTTTTGTTAAACCAACAATATCACAAACTTGATGAGATATACCATCTGAAGCTATAATTAAAGCATCTGGCTTTGTTACATATCCAATTAAATAGTCTAAACCTTGACTAGCCGCCATTTCTAAACTTTTTTTATTTATAAATCTTTTATTGAAGCTCATTTAATATTTTATTAATTTTTTTCTCTCTATAAAGTAATTTATTTGTTAGTTCAAATTGTCCTTTTTCATCTTTATATCCACAATTATTACAAATACTTTTTGATGGTTCTATTGATAGATATCCATCTTTTTTTGTAAAAAAAGACCAAGTAATATTTTTACTCTTACAATTTGGACATACTGATAAATCATTTAAGTCAAATTTTTCTAACTCAATCATTACTTCTATATTTCTTCTGAATATAAGCGGCTCTTGTTACTTCCGCCCTTCTTTTAACAGATTTTTTAGTAAATTCTTTTCTATTTCTAATTTCTTTCATGGCTTTAGTTTTGTCCCATTTTTTTTTAAGAACTTTAAGAGCCTTTTCAATGGTCAATTTTCCTTCAACTTTTACGATTAGCATATTTAATAAATTAATTTTTATGGATTATATATTTAATATATATACTTATATCTGTAAAAATAACATAGTTGAAAATGATTAAAAAATATTCCGAATTTATAAAAGAAAATATAGAATTTTTATTAGAATCAGATGTTATTTTTTCTGAAAAATTTAAAAAAGCAATATCTAAAATAGACCATCCTATAGCTAAGTCTATTTTAGATATTGAGAATAAAGATTTAACGGTACAGGCTAATTATTTAGATATTGAATTTTCTAAAAATGATACAATTACTTTTACTCCTGATAGAAAAGCTAAAGAAATTTTAAGTGATTCTAAAGAAGTAGTTAGATTTATTGGTTCCGGTGGTGGTTGGTTAAAACATGTAGATTCGAATGTTCAATTATTTCAACAACTAGGTTATTCATTTGAGGAAGGTTCAAAACCTTATGAACCTCAATCAAGAGATTTAGGTGAAATTATTGATAAAGTAACATCTGAAACATCAGGTAAATCTTATGCTTGGGTTAAGTTTAAGGACCAATCAGGAAATGATGTTGGAGAAGGTGTTTATAATGTTCAAAAGATAATAGTTGTTGATGAAAGAGTTAGAAAGATTTGGTCATCTAACAGACAAGAAATTAAAATAGGTAGAGCAATAAGAGCTCTTTTGAAAGCAGCTGATATTAAATTTATCGACAAAGATTTTGAACAATTTGTAAATTTATATAAAGCAACTATCGATAAAATGAATGATAAATTCTCTTACATTGAAGTTGTTAGAGGTTCTGATATTGCTTATTGGTATAAAAGGGATAACTACTTTATAATAAGTGGAACTTTAGGATCGTCTTGTATGGCTTCTGCTCCAGATAGTTGGTTAGAAGTTTATACTGCTAATCCAGAAGAAGTTAGTTTAGTTATTTATAAATCAATGGATGATACTACAAAAATTATTGGCAGATCATTACTTTGGAAATTAAAAGATGGTAAAGAATATCTAGATAGAATCTATACAATAAATGACTCAGATGTTCAATTGTTTAGAGATTATGCTAAAGAAAATAATTGGTACTATAAAGAGTATAACAATAGCTCAGATAGTGGATGGGCCATAGCTCCGGATGGAACTAGAGTTAGTTTAGATTTAACTGTTAATTTAACTGATGCTAGTATGGACAACTTTCCTTACTTAGATACACTTAAATATTTTAATTCTCGTAGAAAAACCATTTCAAATACAGATGATGGTGAATGTTATTGTTTAGAAGATACCGGTGGTGATTATAATAGATCTTGTGACAGTTGTGGTGGTAGTGGAAGAGTAACATGTTATGATTGTCAAGGTGATGGAAATAGAGAATGTTCAGATTGTGATGGTAATGGTGAAATTGAATGTTCCGATTGTGATGGTAATGGTAAAGAAGAATGTAATTGTGATGATGGTAAGGTAACTTGCTCATATTGTGACGGATCTGGTCATGATGAAGAAGGTGTTGAATGTTCCGATTGTGATGGTGATGGTAAGGTAAATTGTTCAGATTGTGATGGTAATGGTGAGATTGAGTGTGTAGAATGTAATGGTTCTGGTAAAGAAGAATGTAGTGGATGTGATGGGTCTGGTGATATTGAGTGTTATTGTGGTGGTTCTGGTGAAATGGATTGTGGAGAATGTTAATTAAATAATCATTCTTATATTCTTAATTATTTATTAATCTCAGTAATACTTGAGAATACATTTTTCTCTATTAACAAAATTCTATCAAACATTTCTTGATTTAGAACAGCATGATGTACAACAAATATATTGATATTATACTCATTAGCAAATGATTTTAATAACTCTAATATTCTTTGTATATTATCGATATCAACACTTGAGAAAACCTCATCTAAAAAAAGTATATTAATATGTCTTTTAGTTCTAATGAGTTTTAAATAAGCTATAAGAATTGATATATTTGTCAATTTTTGCTCACCAGTGGATAGCGAATCATGTTCAATAATTGAACCTAATTGTTTAATTTCAGCGGTAAAAGTCTCATCTAATTTTACCTCAAATGGTAAACTCATTTTCTTAATATTTTCATTAATAAAATAATTAATTGGTTTAATAATACCTGAAATAATAGATTTTTTAACACCATCCTCGCCAAAAATTCTATTTAATTCTTTGTAATAAAGATCTTTCTCTTTACAAATTGTAATACTATCACTACTGACTATTTTTTTCTCTGTAAGTTCTTCTATTGCGTTTTGAAAGTCTTCAATATTAATAGAAGGTGTTGTGTTAATAGGAGCCTTTTGGCTATCTTTCTTTTGAGTTAATTTATCAATTTCTGATTTATAACTTTTAAGTAAATAATTTAAATCGTTAAAAGTAATTGTTGTAGTTTCGGATAATTTTTTTAATTTAACCTGTCTTTCTTTAACCTTATTGATATTTCCTTCAATCTCAACTTTAATTTTTTCAAAACTTAATTTCTTTTCAACAAAAGAATCTCTTAACGCAACAAAGTGATTAGAATTAAAATCTGTTCTACAAGTGGGGCATTTACCAGAGTCATATAAGTCAATTTCTCGTTGTACATTTTTAATGTCATTTTGTGTATTAATATATTGCTTTTTTTCATTATCCAACTCATTGTTTAGTTCAGTTTCTTTTTCTTTGATTTTATCAATTTTTTCTTTCAAAGATTTATAATCATCTTTTTTGGAATTCATTTCACCAGCAATTCTATCAATCTCTGCTTGAATATCTTCTTTTTCTCTTTCTAAAGCTAATCTGGTTTCTTCTTTTTGTCTTTCAATAGCTTTATCAATAGATTTTTGAATAGAATAAATTGACTCATCTAAAGTTCTGATTTCAGCATCAAAAGAAGCCGCTCTAATTTTATTATTTTTTGTGATATCTTTTAAGATGCTATTTAAAATATTGACAACTTCTAAGTTGAATAACTTATCTAAAAGAAGTTGTTTTTCTTCATTTGATAATGAGATAAAGTTTTTAAAATCATTAATTGATAAACTTATAAATGACTTAAAAGTTTCTAAATCAATACCTATATAATCTTCAATTTTCTCATCTATATTAGACTTACCAGCTCTTTCATTCAGAACTCCGTTTTCCCATAGTTCAAGTATAGAAGGTGATATACCTCGTTTAACTTCAATATTTGTGCCATTTGACATAAATTTGATATGGTTCATTAATTCACCATTAATTCTATTTGGAAGTGTTGATAGAGTGGACCATTTTTTCTTTTTACCACGAGTCTTACCATATAGTGTGTAATCAAAAGAATCCAACAAAGATGATTTACCTGCTCCATTATTTCCAACAAGTAGAATTAATTCACCTTTTTCTGTATTTAATTTTAATATCTGTTCATTGTTACCAAAAGATTTAAATCCTCTTATACATATTTCACTTATTATCATTATAGATTGTTAT
>Ga0209355_1001978_pt1 | contig 11492 bp, 10 predicted proteins | sample LauGreSBDMM110SN_3_FD_187563 | JGI IMG/M metagenome (GOLD analysis project Ga0209355, IMG submission 187563) | Freshwater lake microbial communities from Lake Michigan, USA - Sp13.BD.MM110.SN (SPAdes) (version 2) | ecosystem: Environmental > Aquatic > Freshwater > Lake | place: Lake Michigan...
AAGACGTATTGAAGACTGGCGATAAAGTTCATGTTGAAATCGCGGAAATCGATCCACGTGGAAAGTTGTCACTTGTTCCTGTAGTTGAAGGTTCTGATGACAGCTCTGCTGATGATGGAGACGAAGACTAAAACGTGAGTGCACGAAACTCCGCAGTGGTCCTTGGGCATGAACAAAGCCCAGGGACCACTCGCACATTATTAACTGCTGAACAAGGTGGACTCGTAAAGCGCACGGTACTTCCTGGCGGCCTTCGAATTATTACCGAGCAGATGCCTTCAGTTCGTTCAGCTGCTATCGGAATTTGGGTCAATGTTGGATCCCGTGATGAAGTTGCTTCCCAAACTGGCTCTGCCCACTATTTAGAACACCTGTTGTTTAAGGGAACTAAGAATCGTTCAGCTCTAGACATTTCATCTACCATCGATGCTGTCGGCGGCGAAATGAATGCGTTCACCTCAAAAGAAGTGACCTGCTTTTACACTCGGGTGTTAGATACCAGCGTGCCAGAGGCAATTGAAGTTTTAGTTGACATGATCACTTCAGCAACAATCACCAGTATTGATGTTGATCAAGAGCGCCAAGTTGTACTCGAAGAAATTGCGATGCGCGACGATGATCCAGCAGACATTGTGCACGAACAATTCTCCCGTGCTCTTTTTGGCGATGCACCACTCGGTAGATCAATCTTGGGTACTGTCGAAAATATCTCCTCACTTTCTCGCAGGTCCATTCACGGTTTTTATCGCAAGTACTACTCGCCAGATCGACTAGTTATTGCCGTTGCTGGAAACATTGATCATGCCTCGATTGTTAAGCAAATTCGAAAAGCGTTTAATCTTGGTGGCTTTGATTTAGCTGGCGAAGAAACACCGTATGTGCCACCTAAAGTAAAAACTAAAGTTTCACACACAGGCGGCTTCGTTAAATTCGATAAGACAACTGAGCAAGCGAACTTGGTCATTGGTGTGCCAGGGCTAGATCGAGGCGATGAGCGACGCTACATACAGTCAGTTTTCAACGCAGCACTTGGCGGGGGAATGTCTAGTCGACTATTTCAAGAAGTACGCGAGAAGCGCGGGTTGGTCTACACCGTATATTCCTTCGGACAACAATTCCAAGATGCTGGAATGGCTGGGGTATACGCCGGCTGTAGCCCAAAGAATTTGGAACAAGTTACTCAAGTGATTACTGATGTTCTGGACGAGGTAGCTCTTAACGGCATAACAAAAGCGGAACTAGCTAAAGCTAAAGGCCAAGTAAGTGGGGGAATGGTCTTGGGGCTAGAGGACACTTCTTCTCGAATGAGCCGGATTGCTCGCTCGGAAATGAATCATGGCTACGTTCCCTCGGTTTCGCAGGTGTTAGAGCGGATCTCCTCAGTTACGCTAGAGGAGGTACAGGCACTTGCGCATCACTTGTGGTCGCAGGAACGTCTCACCGCAGTAGTTGGACCGGAGTAAATCATGACAAGCATTAGGGTCGGGGTTCTTGGTGCGAAAGGGCGCATGGGCGAAACTGTATGCCAAGCGATCGCAAAGTCCGCTGATTGTGAGTTAGTTGCAGCCCTTGATTTAGCTGATGATTTAACAGAACTTGTAACTAAGAAAGCTCAAGTTGTCGTTGATTTCACGACACCAGATAGTGTCATGGCGAATTTAGAATTCTTAGCGAAAAATGACATCCATGCAGTAGTTGGCACAACCGGTTTTGACACTGAGCGACTTGGTAAAGTCACGCAATTATTTAAGCAAAGTAAGGCAAACATAATTATTGCGCCAAACTTTGGACTGGCCGCTGTCCTTATGATGCAATTTGCACAATTGGCTGCGCCTTATTTTGAAAGTGCAGAAATAATTGAATTGCATCATCCGCGTAAAGCTGACGCGCCAAGTGGGACTGCAAAGCGAACCGCTGAATTAATCGCGCAAGCTAGAACTGGTTTGCCGGCTATGCCAGATGCAACAACTGATGTTGTGGCAGGGGCTCGCGGTGCAAACATTTCTGGAATTCCCGTTCACAGCATTCGATTGCAGGGATTAGTCGCCCACCAAGAAGTTTTATTTGGTGGTCCTGGTGAATCATTATCAATCAGACATGATTCTTATGATCGCGAATCGTTTATGCCAGGAGTACTTTTGGCGGTTCGTAAAGTAAGCCAGATGCCTGGACTAACTTTTGGCCTAGAAGAATTACTTGGTTTGCAAGACTAGATTTGCAGAATTAACTTGCTAGTCCGAAGTACCTTAGACCTCCTGCTGTTGCTGCAGCAATTAACACCACAACTATAAATGGGGCTCTAAATCGAAGCGCCACGGTAGCAACAGCAAGAGCTGGAACTCTGGCATCGATCACCAGTGTTTGATTCGTTGCAAATGTTTGGACTGCAACCAGGGCGCATAACAGTGCGATCGGCAATAACAGAACGACTTGTTTAACTGTAGGTTTTTCCAGTACGTGTCCTGGAATCGCGCTGCCGACATATTTAAGCGCGTAACAACCTGCTGCGCCCGCTAAAACTGCAAACCACATCAGAGAAACCTTCGTCCTGTTGTCCAGCCAATAATTACGGCAACTAAGGCTGCTGCCAGAACGGGTATTCCAGGGGAGACAAATGGCGTCAGCGATAATGCAATTAACGCGCCACCTAGGGCGACTGCAATCTCGATCCGAGACTTAATTTGGGGCCAAACTAAGGCAAACAATCCAGCGGCAATTGCGGCATCAAGACCAAAAGTTTTTGGGTCACCGATTGCAGAGACACTAACTGCGCCAATAAAAGTAGCTAAATTCCAAAGAACATACACCGATAGTCCAGTTGCCCAAAAAGCTAAACGCGAAGCTCGACCTTCGTACGCCGTTTCGTCTTGGGCAAGTCCCATCGCAGTTGATTCGTCAATAGTTAGTTGCACAGCTACAAGCCGGCCAACACCGCTAGTTTTCAAAATAGGTGTCATGCGCATGGAGTAAGCAGCATTGCGAGTTCCCATTAACCAAGAGGCGATAACAGCTGTTAATGCGGTGCCGCCCGAGGCTAACGTGCTAACTAACGTGAATTGACTTGCGCCAGTAAACATTAGAAGGGACAGCGCCATAGTTTGTGGAATTGTGAGTCCAGTTGTGGTTCCCAGGGCTCCGAATGAGACTCCGTACATTGCTACGGCCACACCAATGCTGAGTGCATTGCCAATAATCTCTTTGCGAACTGTTAACCAATTCGTGCCAGTGGACTCCATAGTCAGACAAACCTAGCGCACTAAGGTAAAAGAATGACTATGAATTATCGTGGCTTCGCATTTGCGTTTATTGGAGTCCTGACATTTTCATTCACGCTGCCGATGGTCAAACTAGCACTGCCTGGTTTTTCGCCATGGACGTTAACTTTTGGTCGAGCCGCGCTTGCTGGGCTTCTTGCTATTGCATTCCTTAAGTACTCCAAGGCGCAATTTCCAGAACGAAAATTATTGCGTCCCTTGCTTGTAACTGCCAGTGGAATTGTTGTCGGCTGGCCCATATTGACAACACTTGCGCTGCAAGAGACAACAAGTGCACACGCTGCTGTCATCACTGCCGGACTGCCACTTATGACAGCGATACTTGCAGTTACCCGATTACATGAGCGAGTACCTAAGGCTTTTTGGTTTGCTGCTCTGGTAGGTACTTTAACTTTGGTTGTTTATGCCTGGATTCACGGCGGCCAGGAGGGCGCGTCCCTAAAAGCTGATCTTTATCTGCTCGGCGCAGTCGTTGCGGCAGCAATTGGTTATGTTGAAGGAGCAGCGCTAAGTAAAGTCATGCCTGGTTGGCATGTAGTTTCTTGGTGCGTAGTGCTAACTCTGCCAATTTCACTTCCATATTTTGCAATCTCACTTTGGTTAGGCAGCGATAGCCACACTGTGACTCCCGTGGCGCTATTAGCTTTTTTGTTTACTGCTTTTGGGTCCATGTATTTTGGTTTCTTTGCCTGGTACCGGGGGCTCGCCGAATTGGGTGTGGCAAAGGGCTCACAAGTACAGCTAATTCAGTCACTCTTGACCTTACTTTGGTCTGCTTGGTTGCTAAATGAGTATGTAACTAAAACGACGTTACTGGCGGCAAGTGTTGTGGTGATTTGTATTGCAGTGACCCAGAAAGCGCGAATCTCACAAAGGATTTCTGGAAAATAACGAGCGCAGCCCCCAAATTGCGCATTTAATCTAAATTGGCTATTCTTCTATTTATGCAACAATATGGTTGCATAAATAGAGAGGTTTGAGATGCTGGGAAACTACCTGATTGGCTTACGTGAAGGGCTCGAAGCAGCTCTCGTTGTAAGCATTCTTGTCGTCTATTTGCAGCGCACAAACCGAAATAATCTAATCCGCTACGTAAGAAACGGTGTCCTTCTTGCGGTTGCGATGAGCATTGCAGTAGCGATAGCTCTGGAGTCAATATCAAGTGAGCTGGCCGAAAGTATTGAACCAATCTTCGCTGGCATAGTTTCCTTTGTCGCCGTGATCTTTGTAACTTGGATGATCTTCTGGATGAAGAGCGCCGCCCGAACAATGTCGAGTGATCTAAAAGGAAAACTTGATGCCGCGCAAGTTTCAGGTGGGGAATTCGCCGTCGCAGTTATGGCCTTCGTAGCTGTACTTCGCGAAGGCGTGGAAACCGCTATTTTTTACTGGGCAGCATCGCAGGCTTCCGGAAGCGCGGCAACATCATTATTTGGTCTAACTTTAGGTCTAGCTACCGCAGTTCTTTTGGGTTGGGGAATTTATAGATCCTCAGCAAGCATCAATTTGCCAAAGTTCTTTCGAACAACTGGAATCCTCTTAATTTTCGTGGCAGCCGGCGTTTTGTCATACGGAATTCATGAATTCCAAGAGGTAGCGTTACTGCCAGGCGATGGCAATGTGATTTTGAACCTCAGTACCTTACTTCCCGAGAATTCACTGATTACGACGTTATTGGCTGGCATTTTCAACATCAGCGCAAAGACGACGCTCTTGCAGGCTGTTGTTTATCTGGGATTCGTTACGACCGTACTTTTCTTTTTCTTACGACCAGTAGACGCTCGACCATTTAAACGGGACAAAATAAGCGAACCTTCTCTGACGCCCAAATAACTCGCCGATAGTCTTTACTGGTGAGCCAAGAGGTCAAATTTCGTAGCGATGTAGTCGTAGAGTTGGTTAAGCATTCAGCTGGGGATGCTGATGTTTTATGGGCCGCTCGGGTGTCCACAAAGGGTGATCAGTCTGCGGTCGATATTGACGCAGACTCGGCTGCCTCCGCGGGGCTAATAAATTATTTGATGCGCGATCGCCACGGCAGTCCATTCGAACATTCGGTCTTTACGTTCTTTGTGAAAGCGCCAATTTTTATGTGGCGGGAACATTTTCGTCATCGCATGGCTAGCTATAACGAAGAATCCGGTCGATACAAAGTACTTGAACCCGAGTTTTATGTGCCAGGTCCAGAACGCAAACTCATTCAAGTTGGTAAACCTGGTGCGTACGAATTTGTTGATGGCACGCCAGAACAATTTGACTTAGTAACAAATGAAACTAAGAAAGCCTGCGCAGTTGCTTATGAATCGTATGAAGCGATGCTAGAAGCTGGGGTTGCTCGGGAAGTAGCCCGGATCGTTTTGCCAGTAACTATTTACTCGTCAGCATATGTGACGATGAATGCGCGGGCGATGATGAATTTCATTAGTTTGCGCCGTAAAGCAGAGGGCTCTCATTTCCCGTCATTCCCACAGCGCGAAATCGAAATGGTTGCTGAAAAGTATGAAGAAGAATTCAAGCGACTAATGCCATTAACCCACGCATCTTTTGTGGCCAATGGGCGAGTGGCGCCCTAATGGTAGCGTTGCTGTCGTGAAAGCTGTTGAGGCATTTGGCACCGTATTAACTGCCATGGTTACCCCGTTTAGTGCTGATGGCACCAAGATTGATTTTGCCGCCGCAGCACAGTTAGCTAATGACTTAGTTGACCTTGGAAACAATGGTCTAGTTGTAAATGGCACGACAGGTGAATCACCAACAACCGATGAACATGAAAAACTTGAGTTACTTAAAGTCGTTCTCGATGCAGTTGGCAGCCGTGCGCGGGTAATTGCTGGCGCTGGCTCTAATGACACGGCCCACTCAATATTGCTGGCAAAAGATGCGGCGCAAGCGGGCGCTCACGGCTTGCTGGTAGTTACTCCTTATTACAACAAGCCACCGCAGGCTGGAATTTTCGCTCACATGATCGCTGTCGCAGATTCAACAGATCTCCCAGTCATGGTTTATGACATTCCAGGACGTTCTGGCGTGGCAATTAGTAATGACACAATGTTGCAACTCAGTGAGCATCCAAAAATTCTTGCTAACAAGGATGCAAAAGGTGACATTTGGGCAGCATCACAAATTATGGCGCAATCCGATCTGGCATATTATTCAGGCGATGACCCATTGAATTTAGCGCTCCTTGCAGTTGGCGCAATTGGAGTAGTAAGTGTCACGGGACATGTAGTTGCTGACCGTCATAAGCAGATGGTTGAAGCGATCCAGAATAATGACGTTCAAACTGCGCGCAAGATCAATGAATCACTAGTTCCAATCACGGAAGGAATTATGACTCGCGCAGGCGGTGCGATCATGGTCAAGGCTTCCTTAGATCTACTAGGTCGCGTTGGTGGCGGATCACTTCGCTTACCTTTGGTGCCTGCAACACCTGAACAACGAAAAGTTTTGAAGGCAGATTTAATCAAGGGTGGTTTCAGTCTGTGAGTGTTTCACAACTAGAGCTTCCAGAACCACCTGCACTTGCTGATAATGCCTTTCGCGTAGTCGCCCTCGGCGGCCTGGGAGACATTGGCCGGAATATGACGGTCCTGGAATACCGTGGCAAGTTACTTATAGTCGATTGCGGTGTTTTGTTTCCGGAAGAGACCCAACCTGGTGTGGATTTGATTTTGCCAGATTTCGCGCATATCCAAGATCGATTAGGCGATGTGGAAGCAGTCTTGTTGACTCATGGCCACGAAGACCATATTGGCGCTGTGCCATATCTACTGCGCGGGCGAGTGGACATCCCAATTGTTGGTTCGAAACTTACTTTAGCTTTCGTAGAAAGCAAACTTAAAGAGCATCGCATTTCCGCTCAAACTTTGATAGTCAAAGAAGGTATGACGCAAAAGTATGGCGATTTTTCAGTTGAGTTCATTGCAGTAAATCACTCGATCCCAGACGCTCTAGCAGTTGCAGTGACGACACCAGCAGGAACTATTTTGATTACTGGTGATTTCAAGATGGATCAACTGCCACTTGATGGACGTGTAACAGACTTAAATGCTTTTGGTCGACTTGGAGATGCTGGCGTAGATCTATTTTTAGTTGATTCAACTAATGCCGAAGTTCCAGGTTTTGTTACGAGTGAAAAAGACATCATTCCCACGCTCCAACAGGTCATTGGTGGGGCTACTGGACGAGTAATTGTGGCATCTTTTGCCTCACATGTTCACCGAGTTCAACAAATTATTGACGTAGCTACCCGCAACAATCGCAAAGTCGCATTCGTGGGTCGATCGATGGTTCGCAATATGGCGTTAGCTAGTGACCTTGATTACTTAACCATTCCAGCTGGGACACTAATTTCAAGTGATGAAATTGCAGACTTGCCAGATAATCAAGCGGTTTTAATTTGCACTGGCTCACAAGGTGAACCCATGGCAGCCTTAGCCAGAATTGCGAATCAAGATCATGCAATTTCCGTAGGACCTGGCGACACTGTGATTCTGGCATCATCTTTGATTCCCGGAAATGAAAACGCTGTTTATCGAATCATCAATGACTTGACTCGTCTTGGCGCCCATGTTGTTCACAAAGGCAATGCTCTGGTGCATGTTTCTGGTCACGCAGCTGCAGGGGAGTTGTTGTACTGCTACAACATTGTGAAGCCAAAGAATGTGATGCCAATTCATGGAGAATGGCGTCACCTGCGAGCAAATGCCGATCTTGCAATCAAGACTGGAATACCAGAGGCTCGCGTGATACTTGCTGGTGATGGCATAGTTGTGGATTTAGTTGCAGGTAGAGCTTCGATAGTCGGCGCTATCTCATGTGGTTATGTTTACGTTGAGGGTTCCACCGTGGGCGAGGTTTCCGAGTCTTTACTCAAAGATCGAAGAGTTCTTGGCGAGGATGGATTCCTTTCCATCGTCGCAGCTGTTAATTTTGCCGAGCGTAAAGTTATTGCAGGACCGCAAATTCACGCGCGTGGCTTTAGTAAGGAAGAAAGTGTGTTCGCCGAGATTCTTCCTGCCATCCGCAAGACGCTAGAAACTGCGCTCAATGAAGGCGTTACTGATACTCACCAACTCGGGCAGATGGTTCGCCGAGTTACCGGTAAGTGGGTAGGCGAGAAGCATCGTCGCAGACCCATGATCGTGCCGCTAATCATCTCCGAATAGGTAGCGTCACCGCCAGTAGCGCGGAAAATCCAATCAACTAATTTTCGGTAATTCGATTGAGATATATGCCATTTCTGAGCGACACGCCGACACGCTTGGTGCCAGAGTTACCCGTGTGATTCAGATATATTTGTTATATGGCTTCCCCGTCAACGGCAAAGACTCGACCGCGCCCAGCAGCAAGACCACAAGGGCGCAACTCTGCCAAGGGCCGGGCCCCAGTCAAACGTGGCAAATCACCAAGACGATCAGCGCCTCCAGTACTAACTACAACAATGAATGGCCTGCGAACTTTTAGTTGCGCGATTTGGCTTGGAATTGCTCACGTAGTTGGCGCGATCGCTCGCGGCCTTGGGCGAAGTGCTCGCGATTTAGACCCAGCTCATCGCAGGGACGGACTTGGTCTGCTTTATCTTTGCGTTGCAATAATCGTTGCCTCGGTCGTTTGGTTTGATGTTGCCGGATTCGTTTCTGGAGTTATCACCAGCGTGGTGACTGGCGCCGTAGGTATTTTTGATGCAGTTGCTCCGCTTGCACTTTTAGGTGTTGCAATCCAAACTTTGCGCCACCCAGATGCGCCTTCGCAAAAGAAGGGCCGATTAACTATTGGCTGGACACTGCTGTCACTTAGCGTCATGGGAATTACCCAAATTTATGTTGGCAATCCGCAGCCATCCCAGGGCGCACAAGCTATGCGAGGCGCAGCAGGTTGGGTTGGTTGGGCTATTACCGCGCCGCTAGTAAGCGCTGTTGGAAGTATCGTTACCGTACTGCTTCTCCTTGTCGTGTTATTTTTTGCGCTCTTGATCATTACGGCTACGCCAGTAAATTCAATTCCAGCAAAATTCAAGGCACTTCAGACCAAATTCACGCGGGCTAAAGTTGAGACGGAAACATTGGCCTCCCACCCTAATCTCGATGCTATTTCAAGTGCGCAAGCACAGTTGGCACTCGATGTTTCGGTTAAACCTTCACGCACTTTGCTTAGCCGCGTCCTTAGAAGGAATAAGCCAGAAGTTATTCTTGATCCAGCTTTGGCCATTGGTGAATTAGTCGGAGATATGCCATTTGTAACTCCAGTTGTCAGTGCCATAGTTATTGAGCCGCAAATCGAGGCGATCTCCGAAATCCAAGATGTCACCAGCCTGGACACGATCGCCGTTGACGTGATGTCTCTTGGTGATACCTGGACGAGCGAAGCAGTCCGAGTGCCTGAATCGGCACCTGTAGAAAAAATGTCGGTTCCATCGCAGCCAGCTTCGATGCTTGAACCAATTTCTAAGCCAGTTCAACTGCCGCTTGCATCGGCATTGAATTACACACTTCCCAGCGAGTCATTGTTAAAGCCAGGGGCAACGCCAAAAGCGCGAACTGCAGCAAACGATGCAGTAATTGAGGCGCTGACTCAGGTGCTTGAGCAATTTGAGATTGATGCTAAAGTTACTGGTTTTCAGCGTGGACCGACTGTGACTCGTTATGAAGTCGAACTTGGACCAGCAGTCAAAGTTGAGCGTGTAACTGCGCTTAGCAAAAACATCGCTTATGCAGTTGCTAGCGCGGATGTTCGCATTCTTTCGCCGATTCCAGGTAAGAGCGCAATTGGAATTGAAATCCCGAATTCCGATCGCGAAATTGTTTCACTTGGTGATGTAATGCGTAGCGCTGAAGCAGCAGGCGATGAGCATCCGATGTTAGTTGGACTGGGTAAAGATGTTGAAGGCGGGTTTACCGTCGCTAACTTGTCAAAGATGCCACACCTTTTAGTGGCTGGAGCAACGGGCGCTGGTAAGTCTGGTTGCATGAACGCACTCATCACTTCAATTTTGATGCGCTCAACTCCGGATGAAGTGCGAATGGTTTTGATCGACCCAAAGCGTGTTGAGTTAACCGCCTATGAAGGCATTCCGCATTTGATTACCCCGATTATCACCAATCCAAAGAAAGCTGCTGACGCACTTGCTTGGGTTGTTAAAGAGATGGAAGCGCGTTACGACGATTTATCTGCCTATGGCTTTCGACATGTTGATGACTTCAATCGTGCAGTTAAGGCAGGAGTTGTTACGCCACCGGTTGGCTCGCAACGAACATTGCGCCCGTATCCTTACTTACTTGTAGTTGTTGATGAACTCGCTGACTTAATGATGGTTGCCCCGCGCGATGTCGAAGATTCCATAGTTCGCATTACCCAACTGGCTCGCGCTGCTGGAATCCATTTAGTACTAGCAACCCAGCGTCCATCGGTGGATGTAGTAACAGGTTTGATTAAGGCCAACGTGCCAAGCCGACTAGCATTTTCAACTTCGAGTTTGGCTGATAGTCGAGTCATTCTTGATCAGCCGGGCGCCGAAAAGCTTGTTGGTCAAGGCGATGGGCTATTTCTGCCAATGGGAACTTCTAAGCCAATTCGGATTCAATGTTCCTGGGTTACAGAGGCGGAAATTCGCGCAGTTGTAGCGCACGCCAAAACTCAAATGGTGCCACAATATCGCGAAGACGTTACGGCGCCGGTTGCAGTTTTGCGCGAGGTTGATGGTGACATCGGAAATGACTTAGATGATTTGTTAGCAGCCGTTGAGTTAGTTGTGTCCACACAGTTTGGTTCAACATCAATGCTGCAACGGAAATTACGAATCGGTTTTGCTAAAGCTGGACGGTTAATGGATTTGATGGAATCACGCAACATAGTTGGACCTTCCGAGGGTTCAAAAGCTCGGGAAGTTTTGGTCACTGCCGAAGATTTGCCAGGGACAATAGCCATGATTCGCGGCGAGTAGACTTCACGTTGTGACCCAAAATCCCCGAGTATCGATAGTTTCACTCGGGTGCTCACGAAACGATGTGGACTCCGAAGAACTTGCTGGCCGACTAACTGCTGATGGCTGGAATTTAGTTTCTGACGGCGAGCAAACAGATGTAGTGCTTGTTAATACCTGTGGGTTTATTGAGCAAGCTAAGAAGGACTCGATCGACACTATTTTGCAAGCTAGCGAATTACTCGCTGGCAGCGGGAAAGTAGTAGCAGTCGGTTGTTTAGCGCAGCGGTATGGAA
>Ga0209355_1001984_pt1 | contig 11479 bp, 2 predicted proteins | sample LauGreSBDMM110SN_3_FD_187563 | JGI IMG/M metagenome (GOLD analysis project Ga0209355, IMG submission 187563) | Freshwater lake microbial communities from Lake Michigan, USA - Sp13.BD.MM110.SN (SPAdes) (version 2) | ecosystem: Environmental > Aquatic > Freshwater > Lake | place: Lake Michigan, USA...
ACTGCAAATGAGGCTGCAGCTACTCCATTGAAGTTTACCGCAGTTGCACCTGTAAAGGCCAAACCAGTAATGGTTACGGTTTGTCCACCGGCGCTTCCGCACACTTCTAGTGGGGAGAAACTAGTTACGGTAGTTGGAGGTGGCGTTAATGTCCAAGCCAAGGTAAATGTACCTAAACCTGCACTGTAACCATCTTGTACCCAGTAAACCGTTTGATCTGAACCTGTATTATTTAACCAAGTAATTTGTGAATCATCTGGATCATCCACACACGCAATTTGTGTAGAAGTAGCACAAGAACCGTAGAACACATTAAATGCCGAATCATACCCATTTACAGTTTGACCAATAACTAAAGTGTAATTGGCTGGAACGGTAATTTTATAATAGGCATCTGGTGCAGCATTTGTTGCATTACAAGAAGGTATATTATCATTTACTAATCCTGCAGTAGTACTAGAAATTGGAGATGTAAGAACCGTTAAATCGGTTGCTCCAGCACAGGTATCAAAAGCAGGTAAAGCCTCGGTGGTGAAACTCCACTCGCTACAACCTACGGCGTCACCGTTGCTGTTTTTTGGAACAATTTTCCAGAAGTAGGTAGTTGCATATTGCATACCTGTAATACCCACAGTAATACCCGCTATGTTCCCTAATAAAGTAGTAGTACCGGCAACAGTGCCAAAGTATACATCATATGAGGTAGCACCAGCAGCCGCAGTCCACGTAAGTTGGGCAGCACCTCCTGCAATCACTAAGCCTGTTTGACCACTAACTGGACTCACCAAAGTAGTACAAGCTGGTGGGCTAAATACGAATGGTCCAGACCAAGCTGAGTAGCCATTGCCTTGACAATCGGCACGCACGTAGTACTCATAAAGTGTACCTGCAGTTAAGCCAGACACATTATAGGTAGTAGCAGTTACCGCAACACCCGATCCGGCAGGAACACCCGATCCGATAGTTTGTACAGCCACTTCCCAAGCAGTTTCCACGCAACCTACAGACCATGTAAGATCAGCGCTCACTTGTGTAGCATTTATGGCAGTTAATCCCACTGGTTGTGGACATGCCACAGCCGCAGTAATGGTAACTACATAATCTTCTGTTTCACCATAACTGTTGTTGGTACAAGCTGTTACTGCAGATCCATTGGTAGAATACATTGCACGTACACGCAAACGGTGTGTACCCAAAGGTGGGTTACACGATACCGCAATTGGGAAAGAAGCAGATGAACCTAATACACCTAAAACTCCACTACCGGCTACTTGGCCGTTTGAGAAACCAATACGTTCGGTTGCATCAGTAAACACGCCGTCGTCGTTGTAATCAATCCAAGCTGCATATCCTTCTCCATATTGTCCAGCGTATACTGTACAGGAGTAAGAAGAACCGGCTTGTAAAGTAGTTGTTAATGCAGGATTAGCGGTGTAGTTAGAATAACCCAACAATCCACTAGGACAGCCTGTGCCCGAGTTATTGTCTAAGGTATTCAAGGTAACACGTGCAATAACGTCACCATCGGTACAACCCGATGAAGTAACGGGTACACAATATCCTAAACGAATGGTAGATCCGGCTTCCCATGATGATTTATCAACACCATCGCAGTTGGCACGTACCCACCAGAAGTAGTTGGTATCCAAAACTAAACCAGTTAAGGAAGCTGTAGTTACTCCAGCCGCAACTGATCCTGAGGGAATTGTATCTACTGCAGGAGGTGTATTGGTAGTTGAGTAAAAATAGTCGTAGCCATTGGCTGGTGTAGTAGTCGAAGCTGTCCAAGAAACGTTAGCTGTTAACGTGTTTACGTTTTGACTAGACACGACCAATGCAGTCGGTGCTTCACAGGTAGGTATTAATTCAATTTTTATACCTCCTATATGAAAGTCGTAACTTGGAAGGTCATCAATAGGGCCGTCAGTACCCTGAAATGCCAATTGAACTGACTGACCAGTATAGGCAGATAAGTCTAAAACAAAATCTTGTAAAGCATTTGTTAGCGTTGTAGTGTTTGATGCCTCAAAAGTGAATAGCGAAGTCCAAGTGGCTGCACAACCATCTGTTGAAATTAACACTTTTACTTTGTCATCAGTACCCTGCATAGCTGACGCATCAGCTAGAGCTGAAAATGCATCAGTAATAGCGGCTTTAAACTTAATTCTACTATTTGCAGTTAAATTAATTTTTGGACTAATTACCCATGCATTTGCGGTTGTTCCAAATAAATTGATTCGAGCGGTTGTTTGTCCAGCAAAACTGGTTGAACTAGCCCATACCGATGTTGAACCTGTAGGATTTAAATTTTGAGCCGTACCTGCTGCCTCACTCCAACCCGGAAAAACCGTGGCCAAATTAGCACCAGTAAAACCAGCAAAATTATTATTTGAAGGCAGGGTTGCTAATGCAGGTGCTGTAGTTGTTACAGTAATTGCATTTGTTCCGTTGGTAACGTTGTAATAATAATCAAAGGGGGCAGCTGAACCACATTGTAAGTACTCGTATACTTTTACATTATAACTTGTACCACACGTTAGGCCTAATATGGCAACTGATGTAGCTGTTCCGTCATACATAATTTGTTGTCCTGAGCCAGCATAAGTAGCGTTGGCTATTAATGCAGCTGCAGAGCCGTCTACTGGATCTGTAATTGCAGTTGGACTCATAATTACTACTCTTCTTCCACCATTTCCGTTAGTCCAAGCTAAACTAAACCCGGTAAAAGTAATAGCAGAAGACACCGCATTACTTACTTGAGTAGCTGGCGTAGCTGGTGGAGCAATGGTTGCTTCCGTAGAATAGGCAGATAAAGAACTACTCGTACATGTAACTTTACAACGGTATAGTACCGATGTTCCACCAAAAGTAGCAGGTGTATAGGTGGCAGTTGTAGCCCCTGTACCGGTAGAAACATTAATGTAGTTTGAACCCCCATCGGTAGATTGCTCCCATTGGTAGGTTAAACCTGTCACACCTGTAGTTGCTCCTGTCAATGACAAAGCAGCAGGTGTACTTCCTGCACAAATATTTTGTAAAGCAGGTGATGAAGTGCCAGCCAATGGAGTTCCAGAGCAAGGAGTTGCTGGTGTCCATGTATATGTCATTCCTGAAGATGGTCTACCGGGTCCTGCATTAATACTCGAAAAAGCCTGAGTTGAACTATTTGCTGTACCGGCCGTAGAATTTGTAAACAATACAGACAAACTATTTGTTCTATTATTATAATCTGCATTGGTAGCTCCTCTTAATCCAATTTGAGGGGTTGCGCTACCATTTGTTGTACCAACAATTGAACCTGAACCACCATATACAATTCTAATTTTATTAGTAGTTTCTTCCAGTCTTATTTGGAAAGACACGTATCGAACTTGAAGTGTACTAGTTGAATAGGCAATTCTACTTCTCCATTGAAAAACAGCTTCTCTGTTGGGGGATGTACCCGTAACTTCTCCACGTACTTCAGAAGTCTGACCTCCTAAGGTTCCTGTCCATCCATTCACATCTGTTGACCAACCCGCAATTGCACCTGTTGTAACTGACGTTCCAGCAGTACCATTACTAATAACTGGTTGATTTAAATAACTACCCGCTGTTGGGTCAGCAGACCCAAAAACCAAATAACCATTTGTTGCAACCATAACATTTGAATAATTCGCACCATTATAATTGAAAGTAAATGGCAAAGCAAAGCTTGTAGAACCATCATCAAATGATCCAGAGTAAATCTGAGTACCTCCAGTAATAGAAGTATAAGTACCAGTTGATTGAGCAAAAGAGTAACTTGACAACTGAGCAAAGACATTGCTACTTGTCAAGAAAATTAAAAAAATTAAAATACTCGTAAGCCAAGACTTACCTAACATACAGGATGTAAAACTGGGCGAGTGCCCAACCTTATCCGGTTCTCGGGATTTGAGCCACGTACCTGCACGCGCACCCAAACAATTGTAGTTTCTGATCATAATAAATAAAAATTTGGTTAAATAATAGGTTAATATATAGAGTTTTAATATTCAATTGACAAATGCATCGTACTAATCGATAAAATGCAAAAAAAAACGACAAAAGACACTTAAAGCAGCTTAGGGGGATAAGCTGCTTTTATAAAAATAACTTAAGGATAATGTTTAGAACAACAGCTTCTTGGTAATTACAAATCCATCTTGGGTTGTGACCTGTATGAGCAAGGTTTGTTGTGCAAAATGCAAGCCTTCAAATTCAACTGTGTTTGAACGGAGTTGCCATTTCGAGGCCAGTGATCTTCCGCTAATATCAATAATTTGTACCGATTGCAATGCCGATTTTGACGACACGATGCGAATCGTGCCATTGTCTTTGTAGGCCACAATATCGTTGGCCGTGATAACCGGCACATCGGTGTTTAGGGCAGATTGGAAACGCAACACAAAACGCGCATCAAAGGTTCCCGCCTCGGCCGAGAATTGGTAGGCACCAGAACGTAAATCATGAATGGTTTGCGTGGCAAAATCTTCAAGATAGACCGCTTGGCTATCAAACACCCCATCAAACTGAGCCAAAGCTACTTCGTAAATTCCTGGAACTTCGATGTGAAATCCTAATGGAATTTGATCGGTCTCCGCAAACGGAAGTGCTTTTCCTTGAATGCTCAATTTCTTCGTGTCTAATACCGAATAGAAACTAACGGAATTTCCTGCTTCTAACACTTCGCCGTCAAAGCCGTCATCAAACGCATTGGTTGCTTGGTCAATATAGCCCACCAAAATTTGTTTGTAGGCGCCTTGGTTGTTTTTTAGTTCGAGCCAAACTCTGTTTTTTTCTAGGCTAGAGAAAGGAGAGGTTAATGGCTCGCTATCGATGTTGTTATTTCTATAAAATTGAGTGTTGTTTCCAGACACACGCATGGCGTTGGTAAACAAAGCCGTTCCGGTAACCAAGCCTTTAATAAAGAACGATTGCCCTGCGGCTATTTTTCCCGTAGGTATAGATGAATTAATTCCGGGGTTGATCGCTGCTCTAGTTCCTGTACCGCCAGTGTAATTGTAGACCGCATAATCATTGGCCACATATACATTGCTTGAAAAAGGCGAATTGTGCGTCCACAAATAGATACTAGATCCCGTACCTAGCGTGGTTGCATTACCGGCCATAAATAAATCGGCATTGATAGCTGACGGATACGGATTACCAATTAAATTTAAATTGTTTGCTCCGCTTACAGTTATCGCTACCGAGTAATTTCCATTATTAGGTACTCCAGTAAATTGTGCATTAAAAATTGTAGTTGCACCAGAAATATTGAAAGTCTGAGGAGCTCTAATAATGTACCCTCTTCCCGGATCCATGAGGGTTGAGCCCGGTGCTGCTACTGAACTCCAATTGTAGATTGCGGTGTTCCACCAAAAATATTTATTAGACAAGGTAGTTGGCGACAAGCTAAATAAGGTTTGCGGCTGAACCGGTGATGACCAATAGGTGTAATCGTAACGCAACATGCCTGTTGTGTTTCGTTTATAGATGATGTTGCCTGTGTTTGCTACATTACTAATTTGCACTAAACTAGCTCCGTTTTCAAAGGTTAAAGTACCTCCTGCCGTTACGGTAAGTTTGTCCGTAAGTGTCATCGTAGAACCCGGAGTAATTGTTAAATTACCCGAAGTTACGGTACAAGAACAACCGGTTACATTTCCGAGTGTAAAATTATTTCCTGTTCCACCATTTATCACAATTCCCTCAGAAGCAGTTGGCGCTAAAGCATTGCCACTCCAGGCTGTTCCATTGTATGTTTTTGATGGCAATACCGTTTGCGTTGTGGTAACTACAGTAGAACATCCTGATGCCGTATTGGTTCCGGTTACAGTAACCGTTGCTGTTGCAGGCGTACTCAAATATACAGACGCAGCAGATGTACCCGCTACATAGGGAATTGTACCCAATGGATTGGTAAACAAGGTTCCAGAGATAGACGAAGACCAGGTATAAGTTGTTCCAACAGCAGTAGTAGGGATTTGCAACAACACGCCTGTGTTGGGACAAATATTGGCATTGGCAGGTAACGTAAATGACGGTCTATTGATAACCGATACTACTGCCGAAGTTCTACAGCTTGGGTTTGACGCACAGGCCCCATAAAACGTGAAATTTCCTGGGGTAATTCCGTCTACTCCTGAACCTGCAACACCTACTGGATTAAATGGACTTCCAGATCCCACTGCCGTTCCTCCTGAAGCTAAGGTATACCATTCTATAGGTGAAACGCCATATAACAAAGCGGTTCCTCCTGCAGGTGGCGTTATATTCCATGTATACGAAAAGTAACTTGGCGCATAATTGGTATAGGTAGTAGAAAACAAGGTATAGGTTACGCCAACTGTGAGTAATGCACTCATTCTTGGCTCTAATCCCCCGGCACTATCGTCATCCCCTACAATAAAGTTTCCAAACGCACAAGTACCTGGTACAAAAGCACCCGAAGTAATATAACCCATTCCATCAATTGCCGCATTTTGAGCCATTTCGAAGGTATAGATTCCAGTTTGACTCACCTGAAAATCAATGCGGGTATAGCCTACTGGTGTTGCGGAGTAACTGCAGCTTGGCGAGTTGGCCGAACCGTTTTGACGTGGTGCAATTGGATCAGATGCGGCCCATGATCCCGATATCGATACGGTTGGATTTACATAACCGGAGCAGTTGGTTGATGACGTTAATGATGCTGGATTCCCCGGACAAATGCTAGATCCCAATACGCCTGTTGGTGGCGGAGCCAAAACGGTAAAATTAGTAACACTTGTTCCAGAAGCTGATGCGCTAGAAACTACGATTGGTCCAGACGTTGCACCTGCTGGCAACGTAGCTTGTATGGTTGTGCTATTTACTACATTATATACGGCTGCAACACCTCCAATAGTTACGCTGGTAATGTTTACAAAATTTGTTCCTGTAAGGGTAATTGCTGTTCCCGTTTGGCAGCTGTTGGTTGCTGGTGTAAAAGAAGTGATAGTAGGAACTGTCTCACAAGTAATTGTTGCAGCCCATCCTGGTCGTGTAATAATATTATCAGACGAGAAAACAAAAGTTAGCGAACCATCTGCTGCAGAGGAGAAAATGGTGCCCGGAGAGTTGGTTCCATAAAAAGAGCCTGCCGGACAAGTCGCTGCATTGAATCCCGCTGGCAAACCAGAGGATATTAGAGGAGCAGCTGAAGTATTCCCGTTGCGTATCGACAATCCATCCCATCGGTCTTCTGTTGAAAACGAACTAAAGGCAACTTTAATTTTAGCGCCAGGAATACTTGGGAAAAAAGTAAAAGTATAGCTTTCACTGTCAGCATAATTTGCTGCTGCTGATCCGCTGTCAAAGAAAATGGCTGAGCCCGAAACTGCCGAACAGGTATACAAGAAACGGTTGTTATTTACGGAAGTTAAGTTTATAACCGTTGCAGCTGGCTGAATTAATGTTGTAAACGAAGTTGGTACTAAAGTCCAAACACTATACAAGCCGTTGCAGTTTGATCGCACCCACACATAATAAGTAGTTGATGATGTTAAACCTGTAACATTAGCTGTAGTAATTCCTGCTGCAGTAATTCCGGTTGGCGGAAAATTATAACTTGGCGCATTTGCAGAACTACTCACATAATATTGGTATCCATTAGAAGGAGCCGATGGAGAGGCTGTCCAGTTTAAGGTTGCCGCCGAAAAGGTAACACCCGAAACAAGCACATCACTTGGCGGTCTACAGGATTCCACATTTAAATATACGTTATCCAACAAGGTTGTTCCTCCTGTTGTAAATGGGGTATAATCTTGAAATCCGAAATAATAGGTTCCCGTTGTGGCAGGGGTAAAATCAACTACATTCAAAAATGGACCTCCTTTTATAGAGGGGTGATCAACCAACTGAACAGTCATCGCTGCTTGTATTGGGGAGGTACCCACATATACTTTCATTTTTTGCTCGATTTGCAAAAACTGAGTAGATGAACCATAGGCATATTCCAATCGGTAGGTTACACCCGCAGTTAAAGCAATTCCTTCAGTGTAGTAATACGCATTATTGTTTTGTCCTCCCAACACCGTACATCGCATGTGCTTGGTATTGAAACCCCAATCTGGAGTAGTAGGATCAGAATTTACCCAATAGCTAGCATAGGGAGCTCCGGTATAGGGTGGCAATGGAGTAACTAAATTTTCGGTTGTATTACAGGGTGGCAAATAAGGCGGTGTAGAATCTTCAAAATCTTGTTCGTAGGGCGCACCACTCACAAAAGGGTCTACAAATGGAGTACAGCGTGTGGTAAATATGCCTACTATAGACCAAGCTCCAGTTGCCGCACAATTTGATCGAACATACACATAGTAAAGTGTATTAGGTGCCAAACCTGTGAGTGCTTGTGAGGTCGCGCTAATGCCAGTAAATTGCGGAACAGTTGCTCCCGTTGGCGCTGTTGGCGAAGTGGAGTAATACAATTGGTAATTTGATGCTGCAGGGTTGGGCGAATGATTGGCCGAAGCAGTCCAGGTAATTGTTGCGCTATTCTGTGTAATTGTGAGCGGCAAAGCTCTCACGCCACTTGGCGCTATACAAGCAGGTGGGGTAAAGGTAAATTTAGTGGGCACTGAAATACAAGTATTTTTTGTAGCTACGGTTACATTATTTGCCGTGCCTAATGGAATGGTTGCGGGCGGAACCGGCCAAACTAAGGCTCCTGCTGTTGGAAGTGTTAATGCCAAGAAATCACTATTGGATGAACCTCGCAAACCAATTTGACCATAGAAGGGAATTAAGCCAAAATTTGCTGATGGTTTATAAATCATACCAATTAAACCCGATTCATTTAACACTATTTGGGCATTTAAGACACCTCCTAAAGCTGAGCCAGTAGCATTTACTCGAACCCCAGCAAATTCAACAGTAAGGGTACGTAAAACCAAATCTGTTTTATATTTTATTGAAAGATTGGTATTTCTAAGATTTCCTCCATATATAGAAATTGCACCCGCATAGCCTTCAGTACTTGCAATTGGGTTGTAATTGGTTGCGGAAGGAAGAGTTGATCCAAAAGAAATAAACCCATTGGGCGATACATTCACGGCGGTGTATACCGTACCGTTGTAATTGAAGTTAAAGCCAATTGGAATGGATACTGCGATGTGGTTATCCCAGTTTAATATTGGACTTGGTGCAGGAACTGGATTGGTCCATGATATATCGATAGCCCCAACTAGTGGAGTATAACTTGCTACAGTTGCTGATGCCATGGTGTAGGCATTTACTTGTGCCTTGACAGTCAGTGCCGAACTTAAAATTAAAAGCAGTACCCCTACTTTTAGGTTTCTTAAAATAAGGATTTGAAAAAATTCAAATTTTGTTCTAAGTAAAGTTGTAATCATTTTCTGTTATTTTTATTTTTTAACCTCTAAAGTTGTGATTGGGGCATCCTAATGACATAAAACGTCGATTAAATGCAAAATTTATCGACAAAAAACAAAAAGAGAAAGAAGCCATTCAATATTACATATTATTTTGTTTACAATAAAAATAAATGCTAACAATTTAATAACAAGACAAAAAAATCACCTCTAAGGGCGATCAATATATAAACTAATTGAGAGGAGATTTAGGCTAGTGCATTATTGTAAACCGTAGCTTTTTTCATAAACGTTTTCAGCAATAATCTGTTTGGAGCAATACCAGAATTGATGAGTTGTTTTTTATTGTTTCCATTCACCTCTTTTCCAGCGCCTGTTTGAATACTTTGTTTAGTTCCCATAAACCAGCTCATAAAATTCAACGATTCAGAAACCGAAGAAGAAGCAGAAGAGGTTGTGGTAAGTTCTTGCGAAGTAGTTGCATTTTGCTCTTGTGCAAAACCAATTGAACAAACCAAAAACATCATCAAAACTACCACCACTTTTATAGAGTTGGTAAAAGAAAAAATTGATGTTGTTTGATTGCTCATTATTGATCTGATTTGTTTGATTTGGTTACAGGTCAAAACTAGAGCAATCACTAGTTGAGAAAAAAAATTCTCGATATACTACACCAAAACTCGTTTAACTCACAAAACTTTGCAATTCAGTTCCGTTCATCTTTAATATGTGTAGTTTATGGATGTTTTTTTGATTCAAATTTGATGCATAAGGACGCAATCGTTCGCCAATTGATTAAAAACGAAAAAAAATAGCGAGCAAAATAAAATCCCCACATGAAAAGCTCATGCAGGGATCAATCAATAGTAATAAGTTGTTGATTATCTTTTTAGAGAAAAATGGGATTTAAACTCTTTGAATTGCCCATTTTCTTTGTAGTTAATTTTAAACCAATAATCGGTCGAGGGCATTTCGGCGCTATTATAAGTTCCGTCCCAACCATCCCCTACTGTTGACATTTGTTTGAGTAATTTACCATAGCGATCAAACAAATAAATTGTTGCGTCGGGTTGGTCTGCTAAATCAAACACATTCCAAAGGTCATTAAATCCATCGTTGTTGGGCGTAAAGAACTTGGGGTAGTCTACAATACGAAATGGAATGGGTGCCAATTCGGCGCACTCATTTTTGACGGTTATGGTGTGATCACCCGTTGGGATGTTGTAAAAATAATTTGACGACTGAAACGGTCCGTTGTCCAATTGATAGAGGTAATCCCCTGCCGGAACAACATTTACCGTAACAGCTTGTTCACTGGAGAAAAAAGCAGAGTAGCTAATGGTTGCAGACTCAGGTGTTACAATTGATCCAACTACAGCAGTTGCCGAATTGCTACATAGCGAACTCGTATTGGTCACTTGAACAGAATAAGTTCCGGCTGCCGGCACTAGTAGGCTTGGATTCGTTTCGGCTGGCAAAACACCCGTACTTGTTGACCAAACAAATGAATATTGACTTGGATTTAATTGTGTGTCTAATGTATAACTAGAAACCAATACCCCTGCTTGGGTGACACACACTATTCCATCTTGAGGCAAACTCACCACGGGAAGTGGACTCAATAGTACCTGCAATGTTGCCGGCACAACACATAGACCTGGACTTGGTGTAAACACATAGTTTCCGCTTGCTGTTGACGAAATAGATGAAGGCGACCAACTTCCAGATATAGGCGGCGTGTTTGTTGTGGACAGGGGAAGCGCTGGCGCTGTACTTCCCTCACACAATTGAACTAAGGTGCCAAAAGTAAATTGAGGGGTTAAAGTAGGATTCACTGTAATGGTATAAGATGCTACACTTCCTACACAGCCATTTAAGGTAGGAGTAATATCAATTGTAGCTATTTGCGGAATTGCTGTACTATTCGCTGAAGTAAAACTTGGCGCACTGCCAATTCCAGAAGCGGCTAGACCAATAGTGGTAGTTGAGTTTGTCCATACATAGGTTGATCCAGGTGGTACTGTTATCCAATTTGATGCAGGAACAAGTACTGATGGACAATAACCCTGATTTGAAATTGGGTTTAAAACAGGAATTGGATTTACAATCATGGTCCCTGAATC
>Ga0209355_1001988_pt1 | contig 11473 bp, 13 predicted proteins | sample LauGreSBDMM110SN_3_FD_187563 | JGI IMG/M metagenome (GOLD analysis project Ga0209355, IMG submission 187563) | Freshwater lake microbial communities from Lake Michigan, USA - Sp13.BD.MM110.SN (SPAdes) (version 2) | ecosystem: Environmental > Aquatic > Freshwater > Lake | place: Lake Michigan...
GGTTTATATGTGCATCTAGGTAACAAACGTGCTTTATGGGCTAAAGAAAAAGGTTATGAAAAGATAGAAGGTTATTTTGTGAAAGAAAGAAAAGACAAAGAACTTATAAAATCATTAACACATATTAAACATACAAGGATTCCTAAATGATTGCTTTGGTTACAGGTTCACAAGGTTTAGTTGGTTCTGAATCGGTTAAGTTTTTAATCAATAAAGGATTGGATGTCATTGGTATTGATAATGATAGTAGAAAATATTTTTTTGGTAAAGAGGCCAGTACAAAAAACGTTAAGAAGGAATTACTAAAGTTTCAACACCGATACAAACATAAGAGTATAGACATAAGATCATATAATGGTTTAGAAAAAATATTTAAAGAATATGGTAAGAATATATCTCTAATTATTCACGCTGCTGCTCAACCATCACACGATTGGGCTATTAAAGAACCTCACACAGATTTTAATATCAATGCTGTAGGCACTTTAAATCTACTAGAACTTACAAAGATATATTCTAATCAAGCAGTCTTTATACAAGTATCTACAAACAAAGTTTATGGTGATACACCAAACAGATTACCTTTAAAAGAAAACGAAACAAGATATGAGATAGATACTTCACACAATTATTATAATGGTATAGATGAAACAATGTCTATAGACAACTCAACTCATAGTTTATTTGGAGTATCTAAATGCGCTGGCGATTTATTAGCACAAGAGTATGGTAGAAACATAGGATTAAAAACTGGCATTTTTAGAGCAGGTTGTATAACAGGCCCCAATCACGCTGGTGCTGAATTGCACGGTTTTTTGAATTACTTAGTTAAAGCAAATATAGAAAAGATACCATATACAATACATGGTTACAAAGGTAAACAAGTAAGAGATAATATACATAGTTATGATTTAGTAAATTGTTTTTGGCATTTTTATGAATTGCCTAAGAATGGTGAAGTTTATAATATCGGTGGAGGCCGAGATAATAGTTGTTCTATTTTAGAAGCAATAAAAACAATAGAGAATTATACTAAAGTACAAACGAATTATACTGTAAAAGAACAGAATAGAACAGGTGACCATCAATGGTATATTTCTAATGTAGGTAAATTATATACTCATTTTGACTGGCAAATGAAATATACACTAAAAGAAACTATTGAAGAAATAGTAGGTAGATATAAATGATTTCATTAATTTGTCCAACCAGAGGCCGTGTAGAAAATGTAAGAAGAATGATAAATGACTTTCGTAATACACAAATCAATCAAAATGAATTATGGTTTTATATACAAGATGACGACCCAGCTAAAGATGATTATGTAAATTTATTTAAACAATTAAAACATAATGAATATATGGTTGATAGATTTACCTTTACAGGACATATGTGGACTATATTAGCTGGCAAATGCAAAGGTGATATAATAATGTTAATGGGAGATGATGCTGGTATAGTTACTAAAGGTTGGGACGTTAAAATGGAAGAGGCCGCTAAACAATATAATAAAGATAATATATTTTTTATGGGTGTAAAAGATGAAAGAGGCAAACATCCTTTTCCAGCTATGAGTAGAACAGTATTTAATCTATTAGGTTTCTTTTATGCTCCTCAATTTTTACACAGATATGGAGACTTTTACTTAGTAAAATTGGGGCAAACAATAGGCCGTTTTATAGTTGTAGATGTATTGTTTAAACATCCTAAAGCTGATTATGCTGGAGATACTACTGGTAAAAAGTCAAGACAATGGACTTGGTTTGATAAACATTCTTGGGAAAAGAGTGATAGATATTTTAAAGCAGACGTTGAATTATTAAGGAGTAATCTAAAGAAATAATATGTGTGCTATTCACGGTATATTTTGGCCTTCTAAAGAGTCTATATCAAAGATGATAGAACAGGCGCACCATAGAGGTCCTGATGGTAATGGACAATGGAATGATGAACATATTACATTAGGTCATAATCTATTATCAATAGTAGATGAAGTAAAGGCCTCCTCACAACCTTGGTTTCACAATGATTACGTATTAATCTATAATGGAGAAATATATAACTATAAAGAATTACAATCAACAATAAATCATTCATTTAAAACTAATACAGATACAGAAGTATTAGTGGCTGGCATAGAACAATATGGTAAAAGTTTTATACACAAACTAGATGGTATGTTTGCCTTTGCTTGTTATAATAAAAAAACTAAAAAGTTAATTATAGCAAGAGATAGTAATGGAGCTAAACCTTTCTATTATTGTAATTTTAACAACAGATTTGTTTTTTCATCAGAAATTAAAAGTATATTATCTTTAGGATTTCCACGTAAAGTTTCTAAAGAAGGATTTAAACATTATTACAATACAGGATATCCTTCTGGTTATTTAACATTATTTCAAGGTATAAACAAATTAATACCTGGAGAAATTGTAGAAATAGATGTAATTACAAATACAAAACATTCAACAAATGTAAACAATGATAGAATAATACCTTTTGATGGCAATGTAAAAGACATACCAATGTTATTAAGAGAAAAACTAAAAAAGGCCGTTGAGATGACTCTTATGGGACGTAGAGAGGTAGGTTTATTTTTAAGTGGTGGATTAGATAGTTCATCTATATTCTATGAATTAATACATTCATCAAAAACAAAACCAAATACATTTTCTACTAGATTTGTAGAACCTAATAAAGATACTAATTATAATGAAGATGCTAACCTAGCAAAAATGTTATCAGAAAAGTTTAATTCAAATCATAAAGAAATATTAATAGGTGAACAAGAATGGATTGATAATTTAGAAAAATGTGTTTTAGCTTTAGAAGAACCTAGACAAGGCAAAAGCTTACCAGCATACTATGCTACTAATAAATTATTAGCAGATAATGGAATGACAGTAACATTAAGTGGTGATGGAGGAGATGAGTTGTTGGCTGGATATAAACATCATCAAGTACCCCTATTGAGTAAAGATAATAGAACATTTAAAAAGAAATTAGAAATGTTAAGAGCAGGTCATAAAAGTTTAAAGAATAAAGATTTAAATATTTCTTTAGATGAACAGTGGAATTATCTAATGTCTTGGTTACCTAAAGGTAAATTAACAGGCGATTCATTAAATGATTTTATGTATATAGAATCTTTGGCAGTAATGTCAGAAGATTTTTTAATACGTAATGATAAATTAGGTATGGCATTTAGTATGGAGGCCAGATTTCCTATGTTGTGTAATGTTTTTAAAGATTTTGCAAGAAGTATACCTGGCGTTGAAAAAGTAAATCAAGAATTTTTAAAAGTAAATCACGTTTTACATAATAAACATTTATTAAGAAAAGCATATAAAAATAAATTACCAGATAATATAGTTAATAAAACAAAATCAGGATGGCGAGCTCCTACAGATCATTGGATTATAGGATCAAAAAATAATCCATCAAAAAACAATTCATTAATAAAAGACTATTTTAGAACTATACTAAATAATAAAGAGATTATGGACATATTTGAAATAACAAAAGACGATATTGAAAATAGATATTTCAATAATAGAGATTTTGTACCAAAAGTTGGCAAATCACCAATAGGTTTAACATCACAAAAAGAATTGTTTATTGTAGTTATGTTTTCCGCTTGGTACAAATTATTTAATATGAGTTTATAGAAAGGATATTATGACTTATTCATTAGCAAGTGATACTTGGGGTAAAGAAGAAATACAAGCAATACAAAAAGTAATTCAAAGCGGTCGATATACAATGGGGCCTTCCGTAAAACAATACGAAAAAGAGTTTTCAGATTATTTCGGTTGTGTTGATGCCGTTATGGTTAATAGTGGTTCTTCAGCTAATTTATTGGCTATCGCTTTGTTAAGTGTAAAGTATGGTTTAAAAGGAGATATTATAGTACCAGCTGTGAGTTGGTCAACTACATTTTTTCCAGTACATCAGTATGGTTTTAAATTAAACTTTGTTGATATTGATAGAGATACTTTAAATATAGACGTGAATAAAATTGAAAAGGCCATTACACCAAATACTTCAGCAATTTTTGCTGTAAATCTTTTAGGTAATCCAAACGATTTTAATAAACTAAAACAAATATGTGATAAACATAAATTAGTTTTAATCGAAGATAATTGTGAAAGTTTAGGCGCTAAGTTTGAGAATAAACATACAGGCACAATAGGTCAATTAGGCACATTTTCCTTTTTCTTTTCACACCATTTACAAACAATGGAAGGTGGTATGATTGCCGTTCAAAACAAAGATGATGCTGATTTTTTAAGATCATTAAGAGCACACGGTTGGATAAGAGATTTACCAAATGAAAATAATATTTATAATAAAACAGGTGATAATTTTAAAGACAGTTTTACTTTTGTAACACCAGGTTATTGTGTAAGGCCTTTAGAGATGAGTGGTGCTATAGGTTCAGTGCAGTTAAAGAAATGGCCAGATATGAGAGAAAAAAGATTAAAGAATGCTCAATACTTTAAAGAAAGATTTAAAGATTTAAAAGGTGTTAGAACACAAAAAGAAATAGGTGAATCAAGTTGGTTTGGTTTTTCAATTGTATTAGAAGGCCATTTAGAAGGCAAAAGAGAACAGGTAATAAAAACATTAACAGAAAATAAAGTAGAAACAAGACCTATTGTGGCTGGTAATTTTATGAAAAATCCTGTTATAGAATATATAAACTATATAGATAACTACGATTATGAAAACGCTGACTATATACATAATAATGGTTTCTTCATAGGAAATGATATTACTGATTTAAAAAATAATTTAGACAATGTTTACAATTTAATAAAAGGAATAAAATGAAAACGGCTTTGATTACAGGTGTTAATGGACAAGATGGTTCTTATCTAGCGAAATCTTTATTACAAAAAGGATATAAAGTTTTTGGTGGAGAAAGAAGAACAACTACAAATAAGTATTGGCGATTAGATGAAATGGGTATCACTGATGATATTAATTTTGTAGATTTAGATGTTATAGATCAATCTAATGTAAGAAGAGCAATAGAAAAAACAAAACCAGATATAGTATATAATCTAGCAGCACAATCGTTTGTAGGTTTATCTTTTGAACAACCTGAACTTTCTGTATTAATTGATGGCGTAGGTGTGTTAAGGGTTTTAGAATCTATAAGGCAAGTAAATCCTGATATAAAATTTTATCAGGCCTCTACAAGTGAATTATATGGTAAAGTATTGGAAACGCCTCAAAAAGAAACCACTAGATTTTGGCCAAGGTCGCCGTATGGTGTGGCAAAGATATTTGGCCATCACATAACAATTAACTATAGAGAAGCTTATAATATGTTTGCTTGTAATGGTATTTTATTTAACCACGAAAGTCCTATGAGAGGTGAAGATTTTGTAACAAGAAAAATATCCAAAGGTATTGCCTTGTGGAAAAAAGAACAAAGACCTATAGTATTAGGTAATATAAATGCTAAAAGAGATTGGGGCCACGCTGAAGATTTTGTGGAAGGAATGCAACTTATAATGAACCACAATATTGCTGATGATTATGTATTAGCAACAGGTATCATACACACAGTAAAACAATTTTTAGAAATGACATTAGAGTATTTGAGTATATCTTATTACTGGAAAGGTGACGAGTGTTTTGAAAAAGGTACTAATATAATAATTTCAAAGACAGATAAAAGGCATTTTAGAGCTGCTGAAGTTGATATATTACAAGGTGATGCCACAAAAGCTAAAACTGTTTTAGGTTGGACACATAAACATAATGTAAAATCACTTATGATAGATATGGTAGAAGCAGATTTAAAAAGATATTATAAAAAAAATTAAATAATGAAATTAAAACACATCTTTATAACAACATATAATAAAAGATTGTATGATAGTTACGCTAAACAATTAATAGAAACTTATCAACAAACTAATCAACAAATACCTTTATATGTATTTGCAGAAGATGATATTAATTTATATGAAAATTATAAAAATGTAAATTATTATAATCTTCATAAACTAGAAAAAGAATTGGAAACTTTTGTACACAGAAATAAAAATAAACCAGTAAATAGTTTTTTGGAAAATGCTGTAAAATTTAGTTACAAAGTTTTTGCTCAATCGGCCGCTAGACAATTTGCTGAAAAAATATACTATGTTGATAGTGATAGTGTTTTTATTAAACAAATACCTATAGAATGGTTTGATGAATGTTTACCTGATGGTACATTTTTATCTTTTTATGATAGAACACATCAATACACAGAAACAGGATTTTTAGCATTTAATTCAGAAAATGATATATGTAATTCATTTTTTGAAATGTATAAAGGTTATTATATAAACGATACCGTTTATCAAATATGTAGATCAAATTTTTTAGGAACTCCAAAAGAATTATTCCATTCAAAAGGAAATAATTTTTGGACAGATTGTCATACGTTAGATGAAACAAGAGAGGCATTTAAAAATAATAAACAATATGTAGAAAAAAAATTAGGTGATGGTGGCCAAGGTCATATAATGGCCAGAGATAATTTTATACATCCTTATATCGATCATAGAAAAGGAAAACGTAAGAAAAAAGAAAATAGTCCAGAATGGATAAAAAATAAAAGGTAAATAATAAATAGACTATGAAAAAATCAATAACAGAATTTTTTGAAAAAATTTATAAAGACAAAGCTTTTGTCGACCAATACAAAACTCCTACATCTTTATCAGGACCTGGAAGTTTTCCAGAAAACAATAAAAATTATTTTTTGTTTTTAAAGGAATTTTTAAATAAAAATAACATTAAATCAGTTGTGGATTATGGCTGTGGAGATTTTAAATTATATAAAGATTTTCCTTGGAATGATATTAAGTATCTAGGTATAGATGTATCCGAAACAGCAATAAATATTGCCAATGATTATAGTAATAATAATATAAAATTTTTATGTAAAGAAACTATTGATTTACCAGAAGCAGATTTATTATTAGTAAAAGATGTTTTTGGACACTGGTTACCAGATAGTTCAACCAATATAGATATTATAAATGGTGTTAAAAAACAAAAAGAAATACAATTAGGTAATTATTACAATTTAATTACAGATTTTTTAAATATTAATGTAAGTAAATTTAAATATATTATTATCGTAGATAATTTAAATGGTGGTATTGAAAAATATTTTCCAGAAAGTTTTAAACATAATAAAATAAAAATAAGATTTGCTGGTAAATATGTAGAAAAGGATAAGAAAGTATATATTAAGGAATAGTATGAAAGTATTAGTAATAACATCTTTTAATGAAAAATTATATAATGAATATGCTCATAGGTTTTTAAAAACTTATAACTGGCCATTTGATTTAAAAATATATTCAGAAAAGAAATTTAATATAGCTTATAAAGATTTTAAAGTAATAGAATTAGGACAAGATAGTAAGAATTTTGCACAAAGAAATAAAAATAAAACTGTAGGAAAGAAATATTGGCTTGATGGAGTTAGATTTAGTTATAAAGTATATAGTGTCATTGAATCTGGTCTACAGGCCATAAATGATAATAATTATGATATATTAATATGGGTGGATGCCGATAGTGTATTTCATAATCCACTTACATTAGATTTTATAAAAGAACATATATATAAAGAGAATAGTATGATGACTTATTTGGGTAGAGGTAGTTTGTATAGTGAATGTGGATTTTTATCTTGGAATTTAAAACATAAAGATACAAAAAACTATTTTGAAGCTATGAAAAAAATGTATAATGAAGATTTAATATATAAAGAAAAAGAACACCATGATAGTTACATATGGGACTTAGTTAGAATACGATTTGAAAAAGAATATAATACTTCAAATATAAACATAGGTGATGAAGCAGACGGCCACGTACAGGCCAGATCTGTACTAGGTCAAATATACGATCACGTAAAAGGGCCTGGAAGAAAGTTACAAGGATTTAGCAATGAGAATAAAAATTTTAATCCAAACTTGAAAGGAAGAAAATAATGAAAGCTGGAAAAATATGGGGCAATACGAAACTAATACACTCTAATGGTGTTTTAGAGTTTCATAGAATAGAATTTAAAGCAGGGTATAAATGTTCTGAACACGAACATAAATTTAAATGGAATGGATTTTATGTAGAATCAGGTAAAATGTTAGTAAGAGTTTGGCAAGACGATCAAGGTGGTCTAGTTGATGAAACTGTATTAGAAGCAGGAGATTTTACACAAGTTAAACCTGGTAAAATACATCAGTTTGAAGGACTAGAAAATGGCGTTGCCTTTGAATTATATTGGGCTGAATTTAACCATAATGATATAGTGAGAAGAACAATAGGTAAAAAAGTATGATAAACGTTTTTATAGGATACGACAGTAAAGAAAAGATAGCACATCACATATTATCAGAAAGTATATTAAGACACAGTACAAAACCTGTGGCCATTACACCAATATATTTACCAAATATTAAAGATGACTTTGTAAGAGAAAGAAACAATCTTTCATCAACAGAATTTTCTTTTAGTAGATTTATTATACCACACCTTATGAACTATCAAGGGTGGGCTTTGTTTATGGATTGTGATATGTTAATGATGGCCGACATAGCAGAACTTTGGAGATTAAGAGATGACAAGTATGCCGTTCAAGTATGTAAACACGATTATATACCTAAAGATGAAACAAAATTTCTAGGTCAAGTACAAACAAAATATGCCAAAAAAAATTGGTCTAGTTTTATGTTAATGAATTGTAAGAAGTGTCCAACATTAACACCAGACTATGTCAATAAGGCCAGTGGTTTAGAATTACACCAGTTTAAGTGGTTAGAAAACGAAGAACTAATAGGTTCATTACCATTAGAATGGAATTGGTTAGTTGGTGAATATCCATATAAAAAGGATGTTAAGAACGTACATTATACAGATGGTGGCCCATATTTTAAAGAGTATAATACTTGTGATTATTCAAGTGAATGGTATAATGTATATACAAATACGGTAAAAATTGAACTTTAATGATACAAGGGTTTGAAACAAAAGAATTAACAGATCAAGTCATAAGGCCTTTTGTAAAAAGTGCTAGGGGTATATTACATAATAAATTAAAAGGTGTAGACCAATACGAAAAAACAAACTGGCCTACATTTAATAATAATAAACTTACTAAACATCCAATAGTCGTATTTGGTATATTAAGAGGTACAGGTGAATTAATTAAAGAGTGTCAACGAATCAATCATACTTATTATCATTTTGACCATGCTTATTATTTTAAAGAACAAAAACATGGTAAAAATTCTATATTTAATGAAAGAATATATCGCTTGACAAAAAACGGTATGATGTTAACCTATATTGACAAATTGAATAACACAGACAAGCAAAGATTGATTAAATTTAAAAAACATATAGAAATTAAACCTTGGACTAAAAAGGGAGATTATATATTAGTTTTACCACCATCAAAACACGTTAATTTATGGTATGATTTTACAAATTGGGAAAGAGATACAGTTATTAAATTAAAACAATATACACAAAGAGAAATAAGAATAAGAAAAAAGAATAGTAAAACACCTTTTATGGAAGAACTTAAAAATGCTTGGGCTGTAGTTACTTCACAATCAACGGCTGCTGTTGATGCTATATTAAATGGTGTACCATCATTTTGTGACAATATGTCTTTTGCTATACCAGTATCACACACGGATTTATCTTTAATAGAAACACCATTCTATCCTGACAATAGAGAAGATTGGATAGATAGTTTATTATCAAATCAATATACAATGAGTGAAATAGAAAATGGTTTTGCTTGGAATAGGTTGAAGAACAAATGAATACTTTTCATTTTATGAACTGGACAAAGTGTCTATCACATCAGATATGGCCATCGTTACAAAAAGGCTGGCCAGAAACAGATAAACCTGTGCACTTCTTTTGGGGATTAGGTGGTAATAATATTGTAAAAATAAATGAGGTAATGAAAAAAGGTGAAGAATGGTGGTATGTTGACGTTGGTTATTTAACAGAACAAATTAAAAGATATCCTGAACCTAGTATATTGAATAAGAACAAAACATATTTTAGAATTGTAAAAGGAAAACTACACACAACAGGCGGTAAAGTAACAGAAGGCCATAGATTAAATGAACTTAGATCAAAGGGTATAGATGTAGAATTTAAAGGCTGGTATACCGGCGAGTGTAAGCACATATTATTAGCACCATCATCTGAAACAGTAACATATCATATAAATGGTATAACACAAGCCGACTGGATTTATATGGTTACTTCTGAAATACGAAAGTTTACAAATAGAGAAATAAAAATAAGAAATAAACCTAGACCAGGAAATATATTTTGGAATACAGACATAAAAGATGAACTAAAAGATTGTCATTGTTTAGTAACTAATATGAGTTTATCTGCCATTGATGCTGTGATGAATAAGGTACCGGTTATTTGTAGCACAACGAATGTGGTTTCACCTATTGCATCACATAAAATAAAATTTATAGAAAAACCTTTTAAACCTGGTAGAAAAACTATGGAAGATTGGTTAAAGTATGTAACAGAAAATCAGTTTACTATAGAAGAAATGGCCAATGGTACGGCCTATAAAACTTTAAAGGCACAAAGAGATGATTAATGTTTGCTGTGTATATTATGGTAACAAATATAAGCCAGAGTATGTACAAAAGTTATATAATATGGTACAAAGGCATCTTACTATACCACACGAGTTTTATTGTTTTACCGATCACGTTAATTTATTTGATTTGGTTAGCGGTAAAATACACTTCAAGTCTTTTCCAAGACATGATATGGAAGGCTGGTGGAATAAATTACAACTATTTAATCCTGATACTGGCCTTGAAGGAGTAAATTTTTATTTAGACTTAGATGTAGTTATATCAAAAAATATAGATTGTTTTGTAAATTTTGGTGACGAAAACACTTTTGGTATCATTAATGATTTTGGCCAACCAGATATGTGGTTTAATTCTAGTGTAATGAAATGGAATAATAAAACAGCATCTAATATAATATGGCAACCTTACATTACGAATAGAGTGAAATGGAGAAAAGTACAAGGAGACCAAAATGTAATAACTGATTTAATAAGAAAAGAGAAGATATTAAAAGTTTATCCTGATGAATGGACACAATCATATAAATGGCTTGACAGAAAACAAAAAAGATTTCATAAATCAAAGTGGACATTTGAAAAATTACCTGAAGCTAAGATAGCCGTCTTTCACGGCAGACCTAATCCACACGAATCAGACCAAAAATGGGTCAAAGATAACTGGAAATAATCGTTCTTACCTTCACTAGAACAAAACGTGAACGAATACCACGGCTAAGACATTGATTTTACACACAAGAATCTTTATCAAAACGCTTGATTTATTATACAAAAGATGTTATATTATATGTATAACTAATTGAAAAGGACTAT
>Ga0209355_1001990_pt1 | contig 11469 bp, 19 predicted proteins | sample LauGreSBDMM110SN_3_FD_187563 | JGI IMG/M metagenome (GOLD analysis project Ga0209355, IMG submission 187563) | Freshwater lake microbial communities from Lake Michigan, USA - Sp13.BD.MM110.SN (SPAdes) (version 2) | ecosystem: Environmental > Aquatic > Freshwater > Lake | place: Lake Michigan...
TTAAAGAAGGAACCTGATTTTTATAATCAATATGGGTGGACTGAAGATCCAACTAATCCTTATGTGTGGATGGATAAGGAAGGTAAGTGGTATGAACAACATTCAGGAGCAAAAGGGAAATTATATTTTGAAAACACAATTTATTAATCTATATTTATTAAAATTAAAAAAAGTATGACTAAATTTTTATTGACAATTATCGGTGATTTTCAGGATAAGAATATTTGTAAGGATATTGCTTTGACTCTGACACCAATTGTTGATTCTGCCCACCTTAAGTTCCAATCATCCAATGGGGCATTAATATTTCACTTTGCATCTGAGGTAATTCAGGAAGAGATACATGATTATGTACAAGGAAGTTTATTTGGTATTGTTGATTGTTTTATATTGTCGGAATATACTGACAATGTGTCAGTTTGTATGCCAAAAGAACTGAAAGAACATTTATTTGATTTGGAAAATGAGAGTGACGATGTATCTATTAATATAAACATGAGTCATATCAAAAACAATTCTGATTTTATGGAAGATGATGAAGAAGATGATGATTTTGTGGCATTGCTTTTGAATCAGGTCAAAGAAAAGGTTAAGAAACCATCTTTGGATTATATCTTGGATAAGATTGCGATTAATGGAATGGATTCTCTAACTCAATTTGAAAAGGACACATTAGACACATATAGTAAAATTTAATTATGAAAGAAAAATCGGTAATACCAATCAATCAAGAAGAAATTGCAAGTTATTTAAAAGACATTAGAAAACTAACTGTCATGACTCCTGAAAGGGAGAGAGAATTGTCTGAAAGAATGTTATCTGATAACATAACAGATAATGAGAAAGCGGATATTAAAAAAGAAATTTTGGAGGGTAATTTGCGTTTTGTGATTACCGTAAGTAAGCAATACCAAAACCAAGGATTGGATTTTCCTGACTTGATTGCTGAGGGTAATTATGGGTTGATGAAGGCCATTGAAAATTTTGATTGGTCAAAGAAATTAAGGTTTATATCTTATGCTGTTTGGTGGGTTAGACAATCCATTCTTCAATCTTTAAATGAGAATGCGAGAACCATTCGTTTCCCAGTCAATGTGGTTCAAGAATTGCATAAGGCCAAGAGGGAATTGGATAATGCTGGTGTTGAGCTACCAGAAAAGTTTGTTAATCTTCCATATACGGTTAATTTGGATTCGCCTTTAAATGAGGATGGTGACACGTTGATGGATATATTGAATAACCCAAATGCTGATTTGGCTGATGCTAATATGACCACAGAACAAACATTGAAAGATATGTTAATATGTATGTTGGATGTATTGGATGAAAGGGAAAGAGTTATCGTGGAAGATTATTTTGGTCTTTCTGGTTCAACCAGAACCCTTGAAGATATTGGAAATGACTTTGATTTAACAAAGGAACGTGTGAGACAGATTAAGGAAAAAGCGTTAAGAAAATTGCGAAATGAAACAAGTTCGTTGTTTGATTATATGTAAAATTGTTTGAAGGGTGTATTTATGTAATACACCTTTTATATTTGGTGAATTAAAACTATTATTATTATTATGAAAAAAAGTATTTTTTTATGTATTTTATTTGCTATTCTTTCAGCAAATGTAAATGCTCAAATGATTTCGGTTACTGGTGGTAATCTAAATCTTCACGGAACGGACAAGGGGTTTATTGAAGTTGAAGCAATGCAGGATATTACAAAAAATGTTGCGGTTCACATTTCATATACCAAAACAATTGGCGGTTATGATATCGCAATGGTAGGTGGTAGATTTTCAACCATCAAACAAAGATTAGGTTTGATGTTAAGTGCATGTTATATGCAGAATCATAATACCATGTTGATGTGGGGTGTTGATGCGAAACTAACAAAATCAAGTCCTATTAGTATTGTATATTCACAATCATCAGACAATCAATTAAAAACTATTGGATTAAAATTTCCAATATTTAATAATCATAATAAAGGACATTAAAATTAAAATTATGAAAAAATTTATAGAAAACAACTTCACAGTTATCGTATTGGTTATTATCCTATTAACGTTCTTCAAAGGATGTGGTGATTCAAGAGAATTATCAAAGATTAAAAAAGAGATTGTTGCAATCAAAGATTCAACTTATACAAAAGGAGAGTTGGATAGAGAACTTAAAATTTCAGGTTTGGAATCTGAAAAAAGAATGATTCAAGCTACTGACAGAAAATTATTGGATGTTAGAAGACAAACGGAAATTGAAGAGGAAATAAAAAAATTAAATAAAAAATAAGATGAATTGGTTTCAAAGAAACTTTAAAACAATAATATATATTTCGTTTTTGGTTCCAATATTAACTGTTGCGTTCGTATCAATTTCGCATGTAACAAAATGGTATGGAATATCTAACCCATTTAGTTGGGCGATATATCTATCAGTTGGAATTGAAATTGCCGCATTGTCAGCATTGGCGGCTATTTCTGCTAAAATGGGTAGAAAAGTATATTTCCCATTTGGAATTGTAACTCTAATTCAATTTATTGGTAACATATTTTTTGCTTATCAATATATTGATGTGAATAGTCAATCTTTCAAAGATTGGGTTGATATGGTTGACCCAATTGTTAGTTTCTTGGGTGTTGATTCAGGTGATCCTGTTGGTCATAAAAGATTTTTGGCATTATTTTCTGGAGGTATGTTACCAATCATCTCTTTATCTTTCCTACATATGTTGGTGAAATTTGAAGAAGAAGATAAAAATAATAGTGAATTGTTACCAAAAAATATCAATATTGATTCATTAAGTACTGAGGCAGGAAAAAAAGAATTTGAATTTATTGAAGAAAAACTTAATCCAAGTGAAGAACAATTAAAAATGCTTGAAGATGAGTTAAATAAAATCAACGAGAAAAAATTTGGATCATTGGTTGAAACTCAAGTTCCTGACGAAATAATCAAACCTGAGAAAAAAATACTTACTTACGCTAGAAGAGATGCTTAATATTGAAAGATATGGAAAATTTAATTCCGTAGGGAAGCAAAAAAAGAAGAAACAAATAATCCTATGTCATACATCAAGGGAGGTTGGGGAATACTTAACCTCCCTTAAATTTAGGTATAATGGCAAGTATGATAAGATTCCTAATTATGTTATAACCACCAAAGGTAAAGTATTGAAGTTACTTGATGATAATTCTTATTCAAACTATTTCTCTGAAGAGAACATTAATAGAAATTCTGTTATTGTTAGTTTGGAGAACTTGGGATGGTTGGAAAAGAAACCACTTACAAATTATCATATTAGCTGGAATGGGAGTATTTATAATGAACAGGTTTACGAAAAAAAGTGGAGAGATTTCTTTTTCTGGCAACCTTACACAACAAGTCAACTTGAAGCAACTGCTGAATTGTGTAATGAATTAATTGAATCTCTAAACTTAGAAAGAAGATTTATAGGTCATAATACCAAGGTTGAGGGTATAGACCAATTCGGTGGAATAGTATCCAAAAGTAATTTTGATACATCATACACAGACTTAAATCCTTCCTTCAATTTTGAAATGTTTACAAAATTTATAGAATATGAGCAACTTGCACAATGAAAGATACGATGAGATAAAAACTCTTTTAAAGAAATCAAGAATGTTGATGGAACAAACTACAGATGAAGCTCCACCAAACATTGCAATGGATATTGAAAAGAAAATTGACCAAGATACTGGTCAATATAACCAAAAGTATGAGACAGCCCCTGAAGATGGTGATGATAAAGAAGAAGTATCTTCTGTTAAAGATAAAACACAAAAATATAGAATATCAGGTGGTATATTAGCCCTTCACGGTAAGAATAAAACTAATACTGATATCACAACAGATGATAAATTGGCGTTCCAAGAAACTATGGATGAATTTGTTGAAGAAGTTTCGGATCTTGTTGATTTTAATACATTAAATGTATATCCAAATAATGTTGATTGGTCTGGTAAAATTATTGATAAAGATATTGATTTTACATTCACAATAGGTGAAAATAGTGGGACTTATATTAATGGGGATATGTTAAAAGTTGATGAAGACTTTTTAGAATTAATAAATAAACTACAACAATACTATCAGAAATTCAAATCAAAATGGTCTAGAATTTTAGCTAGTAGGAAAAAAACAGGTGAATCAAATGATTAATAAAATAGATTTTAAAACAATTATTATTGTGGTATTAGTAATAATAATATTATTAATGAGAACTTGTACACCATCTCCAAAACCTGGTGAAACAATTTATGTTGGTGGAAAACCTTATGAGGTGGTTAAAAAGGTAATAGATACTCAATATGTTCCAAAATCATTTGTTGTTATGAAGAAAGGTAAAGACATATATCACGATACAACAATATATGTTCCTGTCCTTCAAAATGTTGATACAAGTGCAATATTGAAAGATTATTTTGCCCAAAACATATTCAAAGATACTTTAAATTTAAAAGATAAGATGGGGTATGTTTCTATTATAGATACAATACAAAAAAATAATATTTTTGGAAGAAGTTATAACGCAAAAGTTAATCAAATAATTATTAGAGATACAACAATTTTAAAAGAAAAACTAAGAAATCAGGTTTATGTTGGTGGTAATTTAGGTGCTGATAACACAGGACTCTTTAATTATTTTGGACCATCACTTTTGTTAAAAACAAAAACAGATAAAATATATAACTTAGGAGTCGGAATAAATAATAACAAAGGATTTTCAGTACAAGGTGGAATGTATTGGAAAATTAAATTGAAAAAATAAAATGGCACTAACAAGTTCAGAAGTTAAAGAAATGGAAGTTGTTGTTCGTAAAGAAATTAAAAACTTTATGGGTAGCAGCACCATGAAACAATTCGAAGATAAACTTATTGATAGAGTTCAAAAAGAAATCAAAAGAGGTAAGTTGGAAGGTGATGTTAAAGATATTACATTAAGAATGTTCCGTGAGTTCTATCAGTTTATGTGGATGAATAGAAGTTATTGGGAACCAAGATTAAAGAACGCATAATATGGGAAAAATCGCAGACTTATTTAAAAAAAATTTAGCAAAAGCTTATACCGAACCTGGAATGAAATTAAACGCTTCAACTATGGGAGATTTTACAAGTTATACTAGAAATCTAAAAGAAAAGAAAGAAGTGTCTGAAGATGAAAAAGAAGAAAATACTAATGAAGATTGGAGTGAAAAATATAAAAAATCTATAGATTGTTCACATCCAAAAGGTTTTAGTCAGAAAGCTCATTGTCAAGGTCTGAAGAAAAAGAATAAATCTGAAACCAAAGAAGCGACTGGCTCAGGTTCAGTTGGTGCATTTTCGGGACCTTTATTTGGAGAATTTAATGTAAAAAGTAATTCAGAAACACCTAGTTTAATTAGAAGAGGGAAGAGTGAAAAAATTGAAGCGACTGAGGCAACAGGTTCAGGTTCTGTTGGTGGTTATGAATCACCTGCAATGTGGGCAAAATCAACTAAGAAGAAAGATTGGGGGCCAAGTAGAAAGACACAAATACCTGGAGGAGGATTTGTTAAAGTTAAAAAGAAATGTACTAAGTTTCCATATTGTAATCAAGGAGATATAAATAATCTGAAAATTACTAAAAATGAATCTGTTAAAGAAGCAATTAAGAACGTCTCAAATAAATTGAATATTAGTGAGATTGAAATTAAAAAGATTCTACAGAATGAAATGAATAAACTAAGTAAAAGAACTAAATAAAGATATTTATAATAAAAAATACAATGAAAGACTTCAAAAATAACATTGACAAAATGGTCTCAAAAATCCTTTCTGAGGAAATAGAGAAAAAATCTAAACAAGTTTTCGAACAAATTGATGAGGAACTTAAGGGTAATCAAAAGAAATTAGACGTTGCTGAGCCTAAAGGTAAATTGACTGCAGCTGATTTTAAGAAATTAAGAGGAGCTAAAAAACATAAGAAAGAAGTGGAAGAGAATTTATATGTGGGCTTTAATGACGAAGATGAAGTTCTTGGAGACTATAAAGGTGATGAAGAAGAGGAAGATGAAGCAGAAGAATTATCTCAACAAGAACCAACATATGTTGGTAAAGGTTTAGCTGACAATAAAATTAAAAATCAAATCAGAAACAAAATGTTTGGTTCATTTGATGATGAACATGGTTGGTTTGATAATGATGATAGATCGGTAAAACCTGATTTTGATTATGATGAAGAAGAAGAATATCATGATTTTCCATCTTTTATGGATAAACATGGTAAAAACCAAAAATGGTTTGCCCCTAATGACGGAGAAAGATATTTTAAATCATATCAAGACAAATTTGGTGGTAAACCATTTAGAGTTAGACTTGCAAAAGGTTTAGAAGAAGATAATGAAGGTGATGAATTCGAGGATGGTGAAGACCGTTATCGTGACGTACCTGAAAGACTTGTTAAACATATGGATAATGGTAGAATTTCTGGCACACATAAATACGGTGTTGGTTATACCCCTAACGAGTTTGGTAAAAGTTTAGGACATTCAAGTCACCCGACTTCAATTCCTAATTCAACAAAATTTGAAGATGACTACGATGAAATGAATGATGAAATGGAAGAAGGAAACGCTTTCTCAGGAGCTTTGGCCCAAGCTAAAGAATCGGGCGACGATAGTTTTGAAGTTGATGGACACAAATATCCTGTTAAAGAAGCAAAGGGTAAAAAATGTCCTAAATGTGGAATGGTTGATTGTAAATGTAATCACAAAAAAGAAACTAAAGAATCTGATGAAAAATGGATTCAGAAGACACATATGAAAAAAGGTGCATTACATAAGAAATTAGGCGTACCTGAAGGAGATAAAATTCCTGTTACTAAATTAAAATCTTTAAAGGCAGAACTTCATAAGAAATCTGAAGGAGATAAGAAATTATCTGTTGCTGATTCAAAATTATTAAAACAGGTTAATTTAGCTCTTACATTAAAAAGTGTTAAAGAGAGTAAAAATTCATTAAGATTAACTGAAACAGAATTAATTGATATGATTGAGAGTTTAGTGTTAGAACAAAAAGTAAAAGATACATCTGAAAAAAATAATATTAGTAAAAAAGAGGCGACAGGATTAAAGAAAACTGAAAAAGTTTTAGAAAAGAATAAATCAGAAGGAGATTCATATTTCAAAGAATTAGTTAAAAAAATGACTGATTATTTGAAAGATAGTACAAAAGGAAAATATGAAATGGACCCTGAAAATTTTCCTCAAAGTAATTATGATATGGAAAAAGAACATAATGAAATGAAGTATCATCCATCAGAAGCTGTTGAAGAATATATTGAAGCTTTTTCCTATCCTGGTATGACAAATTTAGTTTATGACGAAATCAAACCTGATGATGAAAGAATTGGTAAACAATTAAAAGGTGATTCAATGAATGGTAATGCAGTCAGAGATAAAGAAGGAAAGGCGTTAGGAAATGTTGTTCCAAGTAAAGTTGGAGAAAGATTTAAAAAGAACTATGATGAAAATTTATATGGTGCTGAGCAAATGAAGGCATCTTATAAGAGACAACCACAAGAAACTATCGAAGTTGAAGGTAATGGTAAAACAAAAGGATCTTTAAAATCTAAACAACAAGGGGCTGACAAATCAAGTTCAATTAACAAAGCAACTAAAATTCTTAATACCTTAGAATCTACAGAAAACAAGAAAGAAAAACTTGTTAATGAGGAAATGGAAAAGATGAAAAATCTGATTGGTTATAATAGAAAAACACAATAAAAATTCACATTTTAAATTGATAACTTATATTCTCTATAGATGAACTCTATGGAGAATTTTTTTAATTGGATGTCTAAGCCCGTATCTAAAGAAGATGTAGTGGTATGGTTCAATATTCATAATATGAATTATGAAAAAATTGAGCTATATGGTGATATATTTAGGTCACTAAATTTTATTATTATTGACACTTACTTAGGTGATGAAAAATCTGAGACAAAAATCACAATGTCAAAGGAAGATAATACATCACACTTCAATTGGTGTTGGAATAAATTACTAGAAGATTTTAGGAAAGAAAATATCAACATAAAACATGGTGGAAAACATAAAGATTATTTTGAATCATTTTTTGATGATAGTTTTTACAATCAAAAAGAAGAGAATATTAAGAATGTTATATCACATTTTATTACCGAAGTTTTTAACATCGAAAAACCATTCAGTAAATCAGATTTGGACATACTAACTGAACTATATAAATTACTGGAGAAAAATATTGAAACGTAAAAAATGTATGATTCTATTTACACCAGCACAAAAAAAATTATAATATAGTATATTAATAATAAACCTATTTTTAACATTTAAAAATGGAAACTTTAGAACAAATCAAAGAATTAACTGAGCTTATTTCAGTTGACGCAACTAAATTCTTTAAAGGAAATAAAAGCGCTGGAACCAGAGCAAGAAAGACCGCACAAGAATTAAAGGCTTTATTACAAAAGTTAAGAGGAGAAATCCTTGAACACAAAAAGACAGAAGATAATGCATAATATTGACGCTTTATATTTTTTTATATTCGTATTCACAATATTAGTGTCATTGAAAAATGTCACAAAGTTTATAAGTGCCCTAACACAACGTGAACCTAAACCGTTGACGTATTCAGTTAGGGAACTTATATTCATAGGATTATCAATAAGTTACATATTAACATACATTTTTAAATTATGAGTTTTTACAAAGAAATAGCTCCGTTTATTGATTACATTCATTCCATCAGAAGACTTAAAAATTACATGAGTTTTGATATGTTATTTCCAACCAAATGGACAATATCAAAAAATATTATTGATGAGGGTGAAATAGTTGCATTTCAAGCGGAAGACCAAAATCACAAAGGGATATCCTTTGTGGCACAAATTGATGAATCAAATATTTCATTAGTTTTAACAAAGATTGCCAGAATTATTAAGTTAAATAAAGAAAGAGAATTAAAAGAAAAACTTTTTAAACAAACGGTAGACCAACTTAAACAAACTTTTGAAAAAACAGATTTTGATAAACTTCAAAATCTTTATTTTGATTTTGATGAACAACCTCAATTAGACGTAGATGACGAACAAGACGGATTCGAGCCAGAGGATGTTGAATTGGCTGGATAATGAGAAAAAAAGAGATAACTTAGAAGAGAAATCATATAAGAATAAAATTCTCAAGGAAATTAAAGGTTTAAATAAAAATGAACTTTTTCCAGTTCCCAAAAAAACAACATTATGGCAGAAAATAAAGATAGTAATCCTAGGCAATTAGAAAAATTAGCTTTAATTGCTGAGTCAGTTCAAACTATGTTTAGTGGTAAGGGTACTATTATATTTGAATTACCTATAGGAGAGTACAATAGTGTAATTAATCATTTTAGAGAAATTGACAGACAACACAAACAATTTACAATAGATATTTCGGGAACTGAATTCCATTTTATATTGATGGAGGATAAGTCGTAAATTTTCTATAAAGGACTTTCTTATCATATCCTTTTGCTTCCAATAAACTATACAAATATTTTCTTTGAGGAGTGGAGTAATCTTTAATAAAGAGACAATCACCCCTTTTGGTTTTAAAGAAATAGCTAGACAAACAATCTAAAAATCTTGAAGATTCATCTTCATTCTTACAAGAAAATAAATTTAGGGTATCATCATTTTGTACTAAAATTTTATTATTGAGAACAGATAACATTTTTAATCCATCAGACTTCAAATATCTTTTAATGAATTCTTGAGTAAGAATTTTCTTATCTCTTTGTATATCAAAAATAGTTTCTTCTTTTTTATACTGACTTATTTGCAATAATGTCATTCCTTCATCCTCCAATTTAACTTTACTACTTCTACCCATTTCATCAATCACATAAACAGGAACACTTTGTTTTGAGCTCATTTCAATAATACCTATCTCATATTTACAAGGATGACCATTCTCAACAACAACTTCAAAAATAACATCATTAGATATTAATAATTTTTTCCCATAGAAATCTTTAGCATTCTTTAATGTTACAAACTTATTTATTATCTTTTTCTTTAGTTTATCCTTAAATAATACTACAATGTAGTTTACCATATATGAAAGATTATTACAAAATACTGAAAGTTGAAGAGCAATCATCAGAAGAAGACATAAAAAAAAGTTATAGAACACTTTCAAAAGAGTATCATCCTGATGTAAATCCCAATGGAGAAGCACAATTTAAAGATATTGCTGAGGCATATGATGTTTTAGGTAATAAAGATAAACGAGCTCAATACGATAATAGGAAGAGTAATCCATACGGAGGAACTCCGTTTGAAGATATATTTACTCAGATGTTCAATGCTAGAAATCATCAACACCAACCAAGAAGAAAATCCACACCTGATAAAATAATTAAAGCTCAAATAAGTCCAGTAGAATCTTATAAAGCATCCGTAAAAACAATTAACTATTTTAGAGAACATGGATGTCATGTTTGTAAAGGAACGGGAGGAGATACAAATACTTGTGGAACTTGTGGAGGTAATGGATTCCAAATAAGAACAATAGGAACTGGATTCATGGTACAACAAATAAGAACTACATGTTCAAGTTGTGGTGGTAAAGGACAAGTTATTATAAATAAATGTCATCATTGTTCAGGTAAAGGAACAAAAACCCAATCCCAAGAAATTAGAATTAATATTCCTCACGCAGCCGATGATGGACAATTCCTTAAACTACAAAATTTAGGTGATTTTAGTAATGGAGAATATGGTGACTTGGTAATACAAATTGAAATGGTATCTAAAGATGGGTATGAAAAAATAAATAATGATTTGATTTATAATCAATATCTTAACTTAGATGAAGTACAACAAGATAAATTCAACATACCACATCCAGATGGAGACCTTATAATGTCTTCACCAAAATTATTTGATTCATCAAGACCTTTAAGGTTGAAAGGAAAAGGATATAATGGAGGGGATATGTATGTTAAACTACACGTTAAGTTTGAAAGAACTACTTAAAGAAATTAATTATTTCTTTAACTATTTGTACTGTTCCGTAACCGGCGGAGAATAAAATATAAATTCCTAATATTATAGTACCTATTTGAAAACTTCCTGGCCCTTTTTCTTTACAAGATTTACATTCTTTTTCTGACATATTGTTTGATTTATTTATAAATAATAGAAAAAAAATTTGCTTTTTCAATATTTTGTTTTATTATTAAAGTATGTTAAGTTATATCGGTGGAAAATCAAAAATTGGTAAGTGGATAGTTCCTCATTACCCACAAGACATGGAAACATACGTTGAAACATTCGGTGGAATGTTTTGGTGTTTCTTTAATATGGATTTGAGTCAATACCCAAATCTAAAGAAAGTTGTTTATAACGACTTTAATCCTTTAAATTATAATTTATTCCAATGTGCTCAGAATCCATCTGAACTACAAAGAGCATTG
>Ga0209355_1001993_pt1 | contig 11460 bp, 12 predicted proteins | sample LauGreSBDMM110SN_3_FD_187563 | JGI IMG/M metagenome (GOLD analysis project Ga0209355, IMG submission 187563) | Freshwater lake microbial communities from Lake Michigan, USA - Sp13.BD.MM110.SN (SPAdes) (version 2) | ecosystem: Environmental > Aquatic > Freshwater > Lake | place: Lake Michigan...
CCGAGCGCACCACCGGATGGTCATCTACCAACAGAACCCGAATCACAATGACTCCTTGGGAATATGCACGGTTAAGCATACGCCTTGGCCCAAGTTGCTGGTGATGTTTAAGTGACCTGCCAAACTGGCGACTCGCTCTTGCATGCCCAAAAGCCCAAATCCTGTGTGCACAGCTTGCGCGTCCGCCATGCCCAGACCATCATCCTCAATCTTCAAATGCAAGCCTTGCGCATCCATCGCCAATTGAACTTTCACTTGCTGGGCTTTGGCGTGACGGGCCACATTGGTGAGGGCTTCTTGGACGATACGGTAAACAGTCACACTGGCGTAGTCATTCAAGTGATCGACCTCACCTGTGAACGACAGTGTGCAAAGTGTGAGGTTGCTGCTTTGCCATTGCTCGCACATGCTGGTGAGGGCCTGACTTAAACCCATGCTGTCAAGCACAGCGGGCCGCAGGCGTTGCAGCATTTGCCGCGTCATATGGGAGAGATGTTGCGCTGACTCGCCTATGCGCTTGGCTGAAGCTTGGGCTTCTTCATTCAAGCCACCGCTGCGCTGCAACACCGCCACTTCGGTGCGAATGGCTGTGCTGGTTTGCCCCATGTCATCGTGCAACTCACGCGCCAAAGCGCGGCGCTCATCTTCTTCTGCGGTGAACAATCGTTGCAGCAAATCGCTGTTGTGCTTAAGAAGCTCTTGCACTTTGTGTTCTGAGCGTATGCGTTCATTCACCTCACTGCGAACAACCAAGGTGCGACGCCATGCGAACCAAAGTAAGCCCACACATAAAGCCAACAGGGTCAAAGGCAGCTCGTCAACTTGAAAAGATTCATAAGTTTGGCTGAACTTCACGACCCGTTCGGACAACTCGATGAAAGTAGCCACCCCCCAAAAAGCAAGCACGGTCAGTCCCACCAGCAGAAGATCAAAGACGGTTTTTTGGGATTTCATCGCATTTTTAGGCATTTTTCATTTTAGCTAACGGCCCATCCAAGGGTTTTTACTGATCGAATAACTAGGGAAAATCCTAATCGAATTCTGAATTCAGAATACTACATTCACTTCATCTAATGTAACAAAGCACTGATTCCCTTTTTATGACCCTCCCCGCCTCCAGCCTTTCATCCTGCACATCTTGCGCACACAACCACGGCTGCGCTGATACCGAACGTCGTCAACTCTTGGGCGGCGCGGCTGCAGTTGGTTTATTAAGTTCTTTTCCATTTCTGGCTGCACATGCCCAAGAGGCTTCAAACAGCCCTTTGCTGTTGGTTGACGCTGATGCAGAAGCTGACTTCAAACCCTTGCGTCCTGCAGATTTGGCGCTTGGCAAGCCTTTGCTGGTGTACCCCTTCGATGTCAAAACGGGAGCGCCTAAAAACCAATCACGCTCCAACAAACTGGTGGTGATTCGTTTGCCCGAAGACCAAATGGAAGTGGCCACCAAAGGACGATCAGCCGGTGGCGTTTTGGCTTATTCCGCACTCTGTACCCATCAATCTTGTGATGTCAAAACTTGGCTTGCCAAAGAAAAAGTCTTGGTGTGCTTTTGCCATGCCTCTAAGTTTGATCTGTTGGATGGCGCCAAAGTCGTTGATGGCCCAGCTTCCCGGCCCCTCCCAAGTTTTAGCTTGAAACTCGACGGCGAATTTCTCGCCATTGCACCCAGTTCCCCCGCCAACCAGGGTTCCTAACCCTGGTTATTTCCAAGACTCACTTTCAGGAGAAAAACATGAGTCATTTAACGAAGAAACTGCTCATCGCAGTGTTAGGTGCATGTGCCATCTTGGCTCATGCCGATACCAAGCTTGGTCCCTACGAACCCGTGACTGATGCCCGCTTGATCAACCCAGAGGCTAAAAACTGGTTGATGTACCGCGGCAACTATCAAGGCTGGGGCTACAGTCCGCTGGAGAAGATCAATACACAAAACGTCAAAAAACTTAGCCTGGCTTGGTCCTTCGCCACTGGCGTGACCGAGGGCCACCAATCACCTGCCATTGTGAATAACGGCTATATGTACATCACCACGCCCAACGGTCAGGTGATTGCATTGAACGCCGTCACAGGTGAAGAACTCTGGCGTTACAAGAAAGAAATTCCCCCCGACTTGCTGATGCTGCACAACACCAACCGTGGTGTGGCACTCTATGGCGACAAAGTTTACGTAGCCACCGTTGACGCGCACCTGATTGCGCTGGACGCCAAAACCGGCAAAGTGGTTTGGGACACCACCGTGGGCGATGTCAAAGCCTTGCACTACATCACTTTGGCGCCTTTGGCTGCCAAGGGCAAGATTTTGGTCGGATCCTCTGGTGGCGAAACCGGTGTGCGCGGCTACGTGGCCGCCTTTGATGCCAATTCAGGCAAGGAAGCTTGGCGCACGTTCATGACGGCCGCTCCGGGCGAACCTGGCGGCGACACTTGGCCTGGTGACACCCACAAAAATGGTGGCGGCAGCGTCTGGATCACCGGCACTTACGACCCCTCTACCAATATTGCTTATTGGGGCACGGGCAACCCAGCACCTTGGCCAACCGAAGGCCGTCCTGGCGACAACCTGTACACCACCTCAGTTGTTGCCCTGGATTTGGACAGCGGCAAAATCAAGGGTCACCATCAGTACCACCAAAACGACGCATGGGACTGGGATGAGGTCAGTGCGCCTTTGCTGATTGACACAGAAATCAACGGCCGCAAAGTCAAAGGTGCGGTCCATGCTGGCCGCAACGGCTACCTGTGGATGCTGGACCGTCAAGCCAGCGGCAAAATTGACTATGTGAACGGTGTTCCCTATGTCTACAACGATGTGTTCAAAAGCATCGACAAAAAGACAGGCCGCCCTACCTACGACGATAGCAAAAAGCCTGGCATGGGCAAAGCCGTGACCTTCTGTCCATCGCTGTGGGGTGGTAAAGATTGGCCTCCAGAAGCTTGGAGCCCCAAGACCAAGTTGTTCTACATCCCTGCCAACAACCACCTGTGCTCAGAGTTGCCAGCTGCAGAGACAGCCGTCTACAAAAAGGGTGACCTCTACATTGGTTACCCGATTGACGGCGTGTTGGGCAGCCTGCGCTACCAAGATGGCAAAAAACCCAGCAGCATTGGCGAATTGCAAGCTTGGAACTTGGACACCGGAAAGATGGCCTGGACTTACAAGTACGACCGCGCGATTTGGGCGCCTCTCTTGACCACCGGTGGCAATCTGTTGTTTGCAGGTGGCACCAACGACCGAATCTTCCGTGCGTTTGATGCCGCCAACGGCAAGGTGCTGTGGGAACACAATATGCCTTCAGGCGTGACTGCGGTGCCCTCTTCTTTTGAAGTCAACGGTGAGCAGTACATTGCGGTTCAAGCCGGTTGGGGAATTGACGCAGAGCGTATGCAATCTGGTGTCAACGCCCTTAACAACACCAAAACCGCGGTGCCTCAAGGTGGCACGGTGATGGTGTTCAAGCTCGGAAAGTAACGCATAACATCCTCAGATGAGGGAGCAGGCATCGTCGCGGACTGCTAGTCTCCCCCATCTTTCAAGGCTGCCTAGGCAGCCTTTTTTTTCCCCCGAAAAAAGGACAGTTGCAATGAGTTCATTTTCCTTTGTATGGCTGAGGTTGACCGTCATCAGCGCGCTGATGTTTTCCTGTTCGGTGGCCAGTGCTTTCACTTTGTCCAATGGCGAAGAGGTTCAATGCCCAGTGACCCTTAAGGGCACATCTGGTTTCGCCACTGAGATTTGGAACACTTACAGCACACCTGCTGATCGCAATCCAGAATTAGGCAGGGCGGTGGCGGTGATGCGCTTGGATGCCAACAACTGGCCCACCATCATCATTGACGCACAGGCCCACCAGAAAACCGCCAAAGGCACGCCCGCCCAATGGGACTTTGTGTACTTCCATGAATGTGCCCACGCGCAAAAACCTGAATTGACTGAAATTGGAGCCAATTGCTCGGCCTATTTTGATATGGACAGTCGTGGCCTGATGAGCTTTCACAATTTCAAAGAACTTGAGTCCGCCCACCTGGGTATGTTGAACTTGCCCATGGAATATGGCGGATCAGGCCCGCAGTTTTGGCACCAAACTTTGCAGTGTGTGCGAAAAGGCAGAGAGGAAAAACCTTAAGTAACTTCTGCCGGCTCGAAAGCGTCTATGAATTTTTGGCGCAAATGTCGGTGCACAATTTTTCCCGTGGCAGTGCGTGGCAAGTCTTGGGTTTGTAAAAACACAAACTGACGCGGGCGCTTGTAGCCTGCCAAACGACTGCTGCAAAAATCTTGTAAGACCTCGCTTGTGGCAGAGGCTCCTTCTTTCAGCACCACAGCGGCCAACACGCTCTCGCCCCATTTAGGGTGCGGCACACCGACCACTGCCACTTCTTGTACATCGGGGTGAGAAGCGAGGACGTTTTCTACCTCGCTGGGATAAACATTTTCGCCGCCGCTGATGATCATATTGCTCTTGCGGTCTATCAGCCAGATATAGCCATCGGCATCACGCTTGGCCATGTCGCCCACCGACACCCAAGCCCCAGCAAATGCTTCGGCGGTTTTTTGGGACGATTGCCAATAGCCCTCAAACGCATAAGGTGTGCACGAAAACAATTCACCCACTTCGCCATCGGGCACTTCTTGTCTGTTGTCGTCGAGCAATTTGATCGGGCCACTGCCCGCCCATTCGCGACCCACAGAGCCGAGTTTGGTGATTTGGTCTTCGGGGCGCAGCAAAGTGACCCAACCGGCTTCGGTGGAACCGTACAACTCATAAAGGCTGCCGTTTTCAAACAAGGCCATGATGTCACGCTTTAAACGCTCGCTGGCAGGCGCAGAAGAAATCAGCAAACGCGCCACACTGGCCAACGCGTAGCGAGCCTTAACCTCGGTTGTCAAGCCCAGCACCATGATGTAGTGGGTGGGTACCAAGGAAGTGAAAGTAATTTGGTGCTGCGCCAAGTTTTTCAGCAAGCTCTCGGGTTTGAAACTGCTGCTGTCGTCAACAACCACGCAGGCGCCTAAATGGATAAAAGTATTGGCGAAATACAAAGAGTTGGCATGACACAAGGGCATCACCAACAAGCCTTTGTCTTCGCGAGTGAAACCCATCTCCATGGCGGTAGCGTAGGCAACCAGGGTGCTGGCCTCGTGGCTGCGCAGGGCCCCTTTGGGCTTGCCCGTGGTGCCCGAGGTGTACATCAGGGCGCACAGGCTTTGCGGACTGACATCAGGCCAGTCTTTGTCTGTGTAGGCGGTATTGACGACCTCTTCATAGGCCAGCCAGCCTGACGTTGGCGGCCCGCCAAACACCACGCAGGCCTTCAAGGGCAGTTGGTGGCGAACTTCTTCTGTGTGGGGTTGCAAGTCATGACCGGCGATAACAGCGGTCACCTGAGCGTCTTGCATGATGTAGAGCAACTCGGGTGCTGTCAGCCGGAAATTCAGCGGCACAGCCACCAAACCCGCACGTGCCAAGGCCACATAAATTTCCATCCACTCGATGCTGTTGAACGCCAGCACGGCCACGCGCTCGCCCACTTGCAAGCCTTGGGCCATCAAGCCTTTGGCCAAGCCGCTGGCGCGGTGGTCCCATTCTTTGAAAGTTAAACTGCGCCGCGAATCTAAAGTGCCGACAGCTTGCGGGCGTAAACGTGCATGGCTGCGAACCATGTCAGAGATGTTGAGTATTCGTCTCAAGGTTATTCATCCTTCAATGGTTGCTAGGGTTTTCGCGTGGTTTAAAGAATCCGAGCCCACAGTATAGTATTCTGAATTCAGAATACATTCAGTATTTTCCCTCAATTTTGTCCCTTTAAAGGAACCCTATGCAAGCAGCTTCTGCGGTTGAACAGTCAGTGGCCGACGTGATCGCACGTTTTTTGGTCAGCCAAGGCGTCAAACGGGTTTATGGTTTGTGTGGTGGACACATCATGCCTATTTGGATGCGCTTGGACGCCCACGGCATTCGCTTGATTGATGTTCGCGATGAACGCGCCGCTGTTTATATGGCGCACGCCGAGGCCGAACTCACAGGGGGGCTGGGCGTGGCCTTGGTTACCGCTGGTCCAGGCGTCACCAACGCCATCACCGGCATTGCCAATGCGCATGTGGCCCGTGCCAGTGTGTTGGTGCTCTCCGGTACATCGCCCACGGCACAAGAAAACCGTGGGGGATTGCAAGACATAGACCACACCGCCATGGTTAACTCCATCACCCGCTATGCCCGCAGCGTGCGTCACCCTGCGCTGGTTTTGCAAGAGTTGAACGAAGCGGTTTCACGTGCTTTGGGACATGGGGCTGACAGCGGACCTGCCTACCTGGATTTCCCTGTAGACACTTTACGCAGCGCGGTTCCTCAGGCTGTGCAGTTGCCCGAGTTTTTTATCCAACATGAAGCACCGATCAGCTCACCCTCTGCGCAAGATGTTGCCCAAGCGGTGGACTTGCTGTGGAATGCCAAGCGTCCCTTGTTCATCTCGGGCAGGGGCGCCAGAAAAGCGGGGCCTGCTTTGCAACAACTGCTCAGCCTGTTGGGGGCGGTGTATTTAGATACCGGTGAAAGCAAAGGCTTGGTGCCTGAAGACCACCCATCCGTGGTGGCAGCCATGCGCGGCAGTGTGATGGGTCAAGCAGATCTGGTCATCACTGTCGGTCGTAAATTGGATTTCCAACTTGCTTTCGGCTCACCTGCTGTGTTTGGCCAAGCCCAATTTTTGCGTCTTGCCGACAACACCGCCGAACTCCGAGACAACCGGCGCGGCGCTGTGGAACTGCTGGCCGACGTCAACCAATCCTTGTTGGCCATCGTGGCAGCAGGAAGAGGCCGTCAAGCGGCGACTGACAGTGCGTGGGCAGCAGGTTTACGGGAACAGCATGTGCTGCGTGCCGACAAATTGCAGCAAAGCATGCGCCAGGCACCTGCGGGCTCGGACGGCTTGATGCACCCCAACCGCTTGCTGTCTGCGCTGCGCGACGCCTTGCCCGCCGACAGCGTGGTGGTCGCAGATGGCGGAGACTTTTTATCCTTCACCCGCGTGGGCTTGCCAGCCACCACTTACCTCGACCCAGGCTCCTTGGGTTGTATCGGTGTGGGCACGCCTTTTGGTGTGGCAGCCAGTTTGGTTCTGCCAGACCGCACCGTGGTGGTTGCCACGGGTGACGGGGCATTTGGTTTTAACGCCATGGAAATTGACACCGCGGTTCGCCACCAAGCGCCTGTGTTGATTGTGGTGGCCAACAACGGTTCTTGGGCCATCGAAGTACGCGACCAGCAAGAGACGCACGGCAAAGTGGTGGGCACACGCCTGCAGTTTTCTGACTATGCCGGCATGGCCAAAAGCTTTGGCATGCATGCCCAAAGAGTGGAACGTGAAGAGGACTTGGCCCAAGCCATACAAATGGCCTTGCAAAACCGCCCCGCCCTGCTGGATGTGCTGGTCACGCCCGAGGCAGCCTCATCTGACGCAAAATCGGGGCTGGCGTGGGTGCCCGATTTGCAGGCCCTCACCGCATGGGATGATGCAGAGCGGCGATGGCGCGATGCGCCGCCGAGTTAAGCATGATCACAACAAAAGGTGTCATTTGTGAAAATTTTGTCTGTACAACCCAATCTCGTCGAGCAAGTGCACGAAGCCATATTGCTGGAAATATCTTCTGGCAAGCTCACCCCAGGTACGCGCATCATTCAAGAGCAAATTGCCACTGAGCTGGGCGTTTCGCGCCAACCGGTGCAACAAGCCTTGCTGCTGTTGCGCAACCAAGGCTTACTAAGTGACGCGCCCGGGCGTGGCTTGATCGTGGCGCCACTCGACCCCGACCATATTCGACATATGTATGACGTTCGTGCGGTGATTGAGGGTTTGGCATTCAGAAAAGCCGCCCTCAACAACTCAGAAACTGCCAAGCGTGAGGGCCCCAGTTACATCAGCAAAGGACGAAAAGCTGCGCAAAGCGGCTCTGTCAAAGAAATGATTGCAGCCGATATGGCGTTTCACCATTTTGTGTATGCGTTGTCGGAAAACTTGCTGGTAGCACCCGCCATGGACACCCATTGGACCTACACCCAGCGTGTCATGGGCGAGGTGCTGATGCGAAACGAAAAGCCCAGAGACATTTGGGACCAGCATGAAGCTATGCTGCAAGACATCGTCAGTGGCGATGGTGCTTTGGCCGAGAAACACGCTCGCGAGCATATATTGGCGGCGGCCAATTTCATCATCGAGCGCATACACACACCCTAAGTACTTACCAACTGTTGCGCAATTCGCGCAGCTTGGTAAAGACTGTGAGCTCATTAGGCTGGTCGGATAAATCGGGGAAACTTTTTCGCAACTCCGCCACAACTTGCTGACTGCCGAGGCGAAAAAACGTATTCACCTCATGCTCAACACTTAGCGTGGATACATACGCGTGGTTCATGTCTTGAGCGCTTACCTGAGCAAGCAAGGCAAGCGCCGCAGAGTTGTTTGGCTCGCGGTTCAAGGTGAAGCGCAAATTGTTTTCAATGTAGTCGTGGCCGGGGTAAATCAAGGTGTTGCTGGGCAAGCGAGTCAGTTGCTCGTCAAAGGTTTGAAACAGCGCGTCCACATTTCCGCCGTTGTGGCAGTTGCCAGCCCCCGCATTGAACAAGGTGTCGCCTGAAAACAAAGCGGGTTGATCGGTATGTGCAAGCAAGCAAATATGGCAATAGGTGTGGCCGGGGGTGTCCAAGGCTTCGAGTTCCACTGTTTTGCCCACTTTGATGATGTCGCCCGCCAGCAGTCCACGAAACACACCTGGTATCGCCCCCGCGGCTTTGGCGTGCGCCAGCACTTTGGCGCCCGTGGCATCAACCACCGCTTGGTTGCCACCTATGTGGTCGTGGTGCTCGTGGGTGTTCAAAATTTGGGTGATGTGCCAGCCCTCGTCTTTGGCCGCTTGCAAGCACTTGGCGCTGTCCAAAGGGTCTATGGCCAAGGCCTCACCGGTTTGTGGGCAGGCCACAAGGTAGTTGAAGTTGCGGTAGGCGTTGGCAGTCCAAATTTGTTTGACCAGCATGGAATGACCTTTTGAAATGGTTTGTAAGACTGTGTCAATTTAAGTGTTCTACACTGATTTTTTAAAAATGAATCAATGTTTTGACGGGGTGATTATGAAGCAATTATGTTTAATATTGTTGTTGTCCATGAATTCTTTGGCATTTGCCCATTGCCCAGGCCCCGTGCCCTGTGAAATGAAATACGTGGACAACGCTTTTGGCAAGACCACCAAGACCGGTGCAGAACTGGAAAAAGCCAAAGCCATGCGTGAAGAAGGTGAGCGCTTGTTCAAAGAAGGCAAAGAAGACGAAGCCTTGAAAATTTTGAAAGAAGCGAAAAAGTTTTTGCTCGATTAAGACAAAAAATTTAAATGCAAGGGAAGTTGGCGACCATGATTTCGCGAACCACCCCAGCAGCGTTGTAACGCATCAGTTCGGGGCGTAACTGCAATTGCAATTTCACCAGATCAGCAATCTGGTTAATCTCGGTTTTTTCCTGCATACAAATAGCAGATGATTTGGTCAGCATCAGCGTGTCCACCACGCCCATGATGTAGTTTCTGCCGTTAAAGCGCACCTCTTCCTGATCTGAAAGAAGACTGGCTTGCATTTCAGCGGCCGTTAAAAATCTAGCGCTGGTGGCAGCTTGTGTCTGCGCCACAAGGAGCAAACACAGCGATATGGTTACACGCTTGAACATATCAAGGCGCTTCAACAGTGACCTTGATGGCGCTGTACCAAGCTGACAGATTGGCAATCTCTGCGTCGGTTAAAGATTTGGCAATCACACCCATGACTTCATGGTGGCGTTTGCCACTGCGGTAGTTCTTCAGCTGTTCGCTGAGGTAAATGGCTTGTTGCCCGGCGAGGTTGGGAGCGCTGGGCATGCCGGCAATGCCGTTCGCTCCATGACACAGGGCGCAGGCAGCATCGGCTTTGGCGCGGCCTTCCGCAACGTCGTTGGCAAAACTATTGAAAGCGCATAGGGCCAATACAAACACAAGTTTTTTCATTTTTATTAGCAAAAAAGCGGGGCCTCGTGAGAGACCCCGCTGAACAGATACTGACCACGGGCACAGGGCCCGTGAATCAAACCAGATTACTGACCGGTGTAGCTGATGCGGTAGATAGCGCCAGCGTAGTCGTCAGACACCAGGATGGAGCCGTCAGGCAAGTTGGCCACGTCAACAGGGCGACCCAGCGCACGGTTGGTGGTCTTGTCCAAGAAGCCATCGGCAAACACTTCTGAGGTTCCTGCATTGCCATCAGCCTTGACAGGAATGAAGTTGATCAGGTAGCCGCTAGGAACGCTGCGGTTCCATGAACCATGGGAAGCCACAAACAAACCGCCTTGGTACTTGGCAGGGAAAGCCTTGCCAGTGTAGTGAGCTACGCCCAATTGAGCTTGGTGAGCAGGGAACTCGACTTGAGGAGAGATCATGCCAGCTGGCTCTTTCATGTCTTTCAGGTCAGGTGCTGCAGGTGAACCAGCCACTTTGTACTTGCCGTTGTAGAAGGGGAAACCGAAGTGTTCGCCTGCCTTGGTCAGCTTGTTCAACTCGCCAGGAGGAATGTCGTCACCCAAACCGTCAACTTGGTTGTCAGTTGTCCAGATGTCGCCCTTTGGCCCAATGGTGATACCAGCGGGGTTACGCATGCCTTTGGAGTAAACCATGCGGCCTGTGCCATCAAGACCGTTGTAGCGGATCACGCCACCAATGCCAACTTCGTCATACAAAGCGATTTTGTCTTTGGGCTGAACGTTGTAAGGCTGGCCCAAAGTCACGTAGATTTTGCCGTCGTTGGCAATTTTACAAACGCGGCCTGTGTGGTTGAAAGACTGCTCTTCCACGGGGATCATCTTGCCTTCAGGCACGATCACGCCGACTGCAACATCTGGGCCTTCGTAGAAGTATTCAGCGGCAGGGAAGTGCAACATGCGGTTGGATTCAGCCACAACCAAGAAACCGTCTTTGGTAAAGCAAACGCCGTTAGGGTTGCTGAACTTGATGGCGGGAGCGAAAGGCTTGACTTCGGTAGCTGCGTCGCCGTTGTTACGGTTGGTCACGGCCCAAACGGTGGTTTTGCGGGTACCGACGAACAACATGTTGGTGGAAGGTGCAACAGCCATGTAACGTGCATCAGGAACGATGGCGTACAAGTCGATTTTGAAACCTTCGGGTAACTTGACTTTCTTCAAGTTAGCGCGAATAGCGTCAGCATTCTTACCTTCCTGGGGGACGGTAGGAATGTTCATATTGGTGTCAGTGTTGCCCATGCGTTGCAGGGTAGACAAGTTTTTGTCTTGTGCAAATGCAGATGTAGCAACCATAGCTGAGACTGCCAAAGTGACAGCAGAGATTTTTAGAAAGCTCACTAGGTATTCCTTAAGGAAAAAAAAGGCAACATCGCCTGTTTAAATTCTAACAAGACAAACTTTTTTACAGTC
>Ga0209355_1002000_pt1 | contig 11438 bp, 10 predicted proteins | sample LauGreSBDMM110SN_3_FD_187563 | JGI IMG/M metagenome (GOLD analysis project Ga0209355, IMG submission 187563) | Freshwater lake microbial communities from Lake Michigan, USA - Sp13.BD.MM110.SN (SPAdes) (version 2) | ecosystem: Environmental > Aquatic > Freshwater > Lake | place: Lake Michigan...
CTGATTTTTTTTGAATTCCACCGTAACATTTAAAATTATTTTTTTTTGAAAAATATTTTAATAATGTGCTACCAATAAGTCCAGTTGATCCTAATATTAAAATTTTTATCACAAAACTTTGCTCTTTAATTTTTTTTTTTTATAAAATGTAATTTGCAAACTTTATTTAAAATTTTCCATGTTAATTTTGCAGATTTTTTCCAAGTATAATGTTTAGATCTAACTTTAGCACCAATAGCTAATTTATTTCTTAATTGATCATTAGTTAAAATTTTTATAATCGCAACAATAATTTCTTCTGTATTTTCTGGATTAAAATAAATCGTATTATTTTTTATAATTTCAGGCATAGAGCTTTTATTTGAGCACGTAATTGGTATGCCTACACTCATAGCTTCAAGTAGGGTAATACCGAATGATTCACAGCTTGAAGCAAAAATAAAGATATGAGAATTTTGATAATATTTTTTTAGTTGATTTTTATTACTAAATCCAAATAATTTTACAAATTTGTTGTTTTTATCATATTTAAGTTTCGATCGATTCATTTTTTTTAATGACAATCCAGATCCTCCGCCTACAATTTTAAGTTTAATGTTTATTTGATACCTTTTTCTAATTTCTGCTATAGCTGCAATAACATTCCACTGATTTTTATACATTAATGCGTTAGACACATACAATGCGTTTATAGGATTATTTTTTTTAGTTATCTTTTTATAATTTATTTTATAAAAAAATTTGTCAACTCCATGGGGTATAATCGAGTGATTTTTAATTTTAATAAAATTACTTGTAACTTCTTTTGAATATTTAGATAAGAAAATTATATGGCAAGAATTTTTAAGTGATTTAATGAAAACTAACCTCAAAATTAAAATTCTATAAATAAATGCATGATAAAATTTAAACTTTTGAATTATTGAATTTTCAAAAGGGAGTATGTCTTGTAGCAATGTAACAGAGGGTCTAAAATAACATACCGAACTAGCAGTTGTGTTAAATAGTAGATTAATGCTCAATTTTTTACAAATTTTAGGTAGTATAAATAACTGCCAAAAAAGTTTTTTTAAAAGAAATTTTCCTAAAAAATCTGTGGAAATTTTTTCTAACCAAATAAAATTTGGTAATTTTTTTAATGTACTTGATGGGCCCCAAAGATAAACTTTTTTAATTTTTTTTGATTTAAAGTAGGAGTATCGCAAAATACCATTCAAGTGTTTCAATGCACCCCCGGAAACGCTTCTGCTAGCCTCGATACCAATTTTCATTTTAAGTAAAACAAATATTATTTATTATTTATTAATATTCTTTCTTAATTTTTTTCTAAATAATCAATAATTTGTTTAACGCCAAACTTACACGCTGTTGTTGAGTCCGGAACAAAGAATTTATAACCTAATTTTTTAATTTTGTTATTATCTAATCTCACTTTTGAAACATCGCCAGGCCACCCTCTTTTACCTCCAGAATAAATAATTTTTACTTTTTTCAAATTCATACATTTTAAAACTTCTTTTGTAATTTTTTTTACTTTTGTAGATCCTTTTGTACCTAAATTAAAATAATTTACTTTTTTTTTTGCTTTATTAAGAGCAAATAAAATTCCATCTACAATATCATCAACTAATATATATGGCTTTTGTTGGTTTCCATCGCCCAAAACTAAAAGTTTTTTATTGTTTATTTTTAATTTATTATAAAAATCTATAACAACTCCATGAGTGACTTTTGGACCAATTACATTTCCAAATCTAAAAATCCATGATTGGATATTATAATTATGACAATAAGCAGAGATTAAAGCTTCAGAAGCTAATTTGCTAGCTCCATAAAATGAAATTGGAAATAATGGGCCTAAATTTTCGTTAATTGGTAATTTTTTAACCTCTCCATAAATTACACTACTTGAAGTAAAAATAATTTTTTTTATTTTATTTTTCCTCATGGCCTCTAAGATATTATAAGTACCAATAGTCCCATTTTTTAAATCTACATTTGGGTCTTTTGAACTTTTAATTATATCTGAATTCGCTGCTAAATGAATAACAACATCAGCGCCACTCATTGATTTTGTCAATTTTCTTAAACTTAAAATATCCCCCTTAACAAAAGTAAATTTTAAAACATTAAAATGTTTTTTTATATTGTCTTTTTTTCCAAGAATTAAATTATCGTAGACTGTAACATTATGTTTTTTCGCGATTAATTTGTCTACGAAATGACTTCCTACAAAACCTGCTCCACCAGTTATAAAATAATTCATTATTTTTTATTATTATTATTTTTGATTTTACTACATTAACAACATATTAAGTCTGCTTTATTATTATTCTTTAAAAAATTGACAAAGACACTCATTTTAAAAAAAATTATAATTTCTCAATTCTATTATTCATCATTAAGAGCGACTAGGTTATATTTTTTAATACATACCTGTTAAATAGCTTTAAAAGAAAATGATAAAAAAAAAATTTATCTAATCTAAAAAAATAAATTATATTAGCACATAAATTATAAAATGATTTATTTTTTAGACATATTATTATAATCTTCAAAATTACGTCAATATTTATAGATTTTTTTTCTTCAGGAAATTTTTCTATAAATTTACTTCTCATAATCTTAAGAGCTAAAATCGTTTTGCAGATAGTTTTGCTATTGTGATTAGAGCTATTACCATGAATTAACATTTCTAAAATCTCGTCATTAAGTCTATTCCCATAAAAATTTCTAATGTATTCTCTAAATATTTTAGCATGTCCTTTTAGATCATCGTTATTTTTTAAAATTGATAAATTATTTTCATGTTTTCTAATAATACATAAAAAATCACGCATATTCGCAGATTTTATTTTGTCAATTATTTGTAAGTAAAAATGATAATCCTCATATTTTTTTAAAGGATAAAATGTATATTTAGTAAAAATTTTTTTTCTAATCATAATTGTTGGATGCAAAAATGGACAACGAAAATTCATGGCCCATTTAATTAAATTATTAGATAATGGCTGATAAAGTTTTTTAACATCTTTTCCATCTTGAATTATAGCGTTGGTTCCAACTAAATCTATTTGTGGATTTTTTTGCATATAATCGTATTGTTTTTTTAATCTATTTTTTAAATAAACATCGTCACTATCAACTCGCGCAATCAATTCACAAGTGGACTTTTTAATTCCTAAATTTAAGCTGGCAGCTAGACCTAAACGACGCTTATTTATAATTAACAATATTCTCCTATCATTAAATCTTTTTATTTGTTGGAGAGTATTATCTGATGAAGGGTCTACAATAATTATGAACTCAAAATCACGAAAAGATTGATTTAAAATACTTTTAATTGCAAATGATATATATTTTTCAGAATTGTAAGCAGGACAAATTATTGAGATTTTTTTTTTCAATTATGTCCTATATAAAACATTAGTGCCGTTTAAATCAATTTCAAAATTTATAATTTTTTTATTTTTTAGTTTTTTTAGTATGTCGAATTTTTTATTATTTTTTGCATAAAACAATAAAAAGCCTCCCCCACCTGAACCTAATAATTTTCCTCCGGTAGCTCCTTGAGTTATTATATCTTTATACATTTGATCGATTTTAAAATTTGTAATTTTATTACTCAATTTTTTTTTTATAGACCACGATTCATTTAAGATTTCACCTAAATTTTCTAAATTATTATTTTCAAAATCTTCTGCCAATACCTTGCTTAGTTCAGTGAGTTTAATTAAATTTTTTACTTTAGAATTATTGATAAATTTTACTTGCTCAGTTAAATTTTTTTTTGTGTTATGAGATATGCCTGTATAAACTAAAAAAAGACTATTTTCTAATTTTTGTTTAAATGAATTGTTAAGAATTATTTTATTTACTTTTACTCCTCCATTTCTTTTAAATATTAAATAATTTAATCCACCATAAACAGATGCATAATGATCTTGTTTGCCCGCACTAAGTGAGTCCTCCCCTTTTTCAAGATTATATGAAAGCTTTGATAAACTTTCTTTACTAAGTATTTTTTTTTTTAAATAATAGTTGATAGATTGAACTAAAGAACATGAAAAAGAACTTGAAGAACCTAGGCCACTACCATTGCCAGGAACATCAGCAATAGAAACAATTTCTAATCCTTTTCTTATAGAGAAATAATTTAAAACTGTTTTTATTAATTGATGTTTGATAGCGGAAATATTGCTTATATTTTCTGTTTTAGAATAACAAATTCTTAAATCATCATCAAATTTCTTATTAACACATACATACACATATTTATTGATCGCTATACTGACTACATGTCCATCGTGCAACTTATAAAAATGCTCAATATCAGTTCCTCCTCCAGTAAAACTAATCCTAAGTGGGCTTTTTGTAATAATCATAATAGATATATTTATATAAAAACTTTACATGGAAATAATAAAAAAGCTTATATATATTTTAATTAATGATATCTGTACATAATAAATGATAATTTTTCCTCACAAAAATCAAAAAAAAAATTTCCAAGATTTTACAACAAATTATTTTATGACTTTAAATGAAAGTTGTAAAAAAATTAATTTAAAAAAATTATCTACTATATTAAGTGAAATACTAAAAATAATTGTTAAAAAAAAGAATATTTATATTGCAGGGAATGGTGGGTCAGGCTCCATAGCAAATCATTTTGTATGTGATTTTAATAAAAGTATATTGATCTCTAGTAATCGTAGATTAAAACCAAGATTTTTTTCTCTATCAAGTTCTCCTGAGATGATAACTGCCATTGGAAATGACATATCTCCAGATAAAATTTTTTCTAGTCAATTAGAAATGTTAGCTCAAAAAAGTGATGCATTAATTGCTATGAGTTGTTCGGGTAATTCAAAAAATATTAATGAAGCAATTAAATTTGCAAAAAAAAAGGGTCTGATAATATTTTATATTTGTGGATTTAAAAAAAAAAATACCCATAAACTAAAATATTTTATTAATTTGGATTGTCAGAACTACGGCATCACTGAAGATATATTTACTTCTATATTGCACATTATTTCTCAATTCATAAGGTTTAAGTTTTCAACTAAAAAAGAAATTCTTTAAATTTGAAAAATAATAATTTTAAAATAGACGCTATTATTTTATGCGGTGGCTATGGAACGAGAATTCGAAAGTATACTAAAAACAAAATTCCAAAATCTTTAATAAAAATAAAAAAAAAATTCTTTCTTGATTATTTATTAAAAAAAATATCAATTTATCCATTCAACAAAATTATAATTATTGCTGGTTTTAAAGGAGAAAAAATTTTTAAAGAATACAATAAAAAAAAAATAAACCTTATAGATATTGAGTGTATTATAGAAAAAAAACCAAAAGGTACTGGCGCGGCTTTGAATTTTATAAAAAGAAAAATAGTAAATGACTTTGTTTTATTTAACGGAGATACGTTTGCAAATTGCGCTATTGAAAAATTTTTTAAAAAATCATTAAATAAAAAATTTATTGGGAAAATTATTTTAACTAAAAATAATAACAAAAGCTTAACTAAAAATTTACTTAACTTAAATGTAAGCAAAAAACAAGAAGTTTATTTTTCAAAAAAATCTCCCTTAATTAATTCAGGAACAATTTTTTTTAAAAAAAATATTAAAAAATTTCTTACGAAAAATATTACTTCATTTGAAAATGATGTTTTAAAAAAATTAATTATAAAAAAAAAAATAACTGGAGAGATAGATAATGGTTTTTTTGTTGACATAGGAACAGAAAAAAATCTTAAGTATGCAATAAAAATGATACCTAAAATCTTTTATAAACCCGCCCTTTTTTTAGATAGAGACGGGGTAATAAATAAAGATTTTGGTCACGTTCATACTATAAAAAAATTATCCTATAATAAAAAAATATTTTCAATTATACGTTATTTTCAAAAAAAAAATTATTTTATTTTTATAGTTACAAATCAAGCCGGTATAGCCAAAGGACTTTATAATTTAAAAGAATTTATAGAATTTCAGAAGTATATTAAAAAGGATCTTTTTAAAAAAAATATTTATATTAATGATATAGAATTTTGTCCGCATCATCCTGAGGCTATAATCAAAGCATATAAGATTATTTGTAATTGTCGAAAGCCTAAAAACGGTATGATAAAAAATCTGAAAAAAAATTGGCACATCGATTTAAATAAAAGTTTATTTATCGGTGACAATAAAACTGATTACATTTGCGCAAAATCTTTGCATATAAAATTTAAGTATTTTAACGAAATAAAAAATAATCTGGCAAATTAAAAAAATATAACCACATTATTATAATTTATAAGCAATTATTTTTCTTAAAGAAAAAATTTTTTAAATTTATAATTCTTAATTTTTTTTATAAACTTTTATAAACTAAAACCATATTAAACGACTCTATTGATAAACGGTAGTTTGTGTATCTCATGCGTTGATCTAGGATTGTGACCCTTAAGACCTAAAATATTTAATTTTTTTCCCTTTTTCCACGCTGATAAATAGTGCGTAACAGATAAATTTCCAGACCTATTCTTCCATTCACTTTGTGTTATGTTAATCGGAATATTAACAATTTTACTCTGTACACAACAGACACCAACTTTATTTGCCATTAAAAAATTTAGCAACTTTAAACTTGCTTCATACGAATTAGGTCCAGAATAAGTCAAAATCTCAGATAAAATCTTAATTTCATTTAAACAATAAATATGACCATTTACTGACCATGGATCAGACCACTCCCCCGATCCCTCGAACCATTTAAATTCTAAAAACTTATTATTAACTAATGATTTTAAAAATTTAGGAGAATTAATTATTTTTTTTTCATTATAGCTTTTAGTTATATTTTTAGAGTGTCTAAGACTAAATATAAATTTGTCGCAAGCAAATTTTTTACAAGAAGCAAAATTAAATTTATCTATAAAAATATCATCATCAGTTAAAAAAAATATACGCTTAGTGTTTACTTGATTTAATATGGACAATAAATTATTTTTGAAATCCTCAATTTCCTCTACCCATTTTATATTCAAGGAAAAAATTTTAGACTCAGAAATCAATTCATGATATGAGGTTTTATTTTCTACATTGCTAGCTTTAAATAAAATTATAATACGATAATTAAAGGAAGTGTACATTTGCATAGACTCTAATAATGCATATAATTGTAATGCTCTATCTTTGCTGAATATTACACAAGTAAAACCGTCGTTTAACTTTGGAAATCTTTTTGCAGCATATAAATGCCAAAAAGTTTGCTCAAAAATTTTATTAAATTTATTTATATAAGATGTAGATTGAATTTCAGCTCCAAAAAAATTTCCAACTTTGTTAAAAATATCTAATAAATTTTTTTTTATCATGAGCTTATATATTTTTTATATAGGTGCTTAGCCAGCCTAATTGAAAATAAAGATATTGTAAAAAATAAATTTGAATTTCCGATAAACGGCAATACTGATGAATCGCAAATATACAAATTGTTAATTTGGTGGTATTTTAAATTTTTATCAACGACTGAAGACTTTGGATTAAATCCTAATCGACACGTCCCTGAATAGTGAGCACCGCTTGTAAATGAAATGTCTGATATATTATAATTTTTAAAAACAGCTTGATTAAATAAAGATTCTTTAATTTGCCTCTGCATTTTGCGTATATCAGCATAAAATCTTTTTGGCACTTTATAGTTTACTTGCGGTATTAATCTACCAAAAGAGTCCATTTGCTTACTCAATTTAATTTGCGCATTGTCTTTTCTATACATTTCAAATTGCATTGTAATATCAAAAACGTTAGTAAAATACCCTATACCAAATTTTTCACTCATTAATATTAAGCAAGTTTTAAATAGCGTTTTGCTTCTTAAAATTGATAAAATTAATGTAAAATTTATTTTCCCGTAAATTAATTTTTTTATGTTTTGGCGATCTAGTCTAATATCATTAGAAATTGAAGGTCTAATTAAAATTGAATGATTTTGACCAGGTCGCGCATTTGATTGTACATAACCAAATCTTAAAGTGGAGTTCAGTAAAATAGACGAATATCCATTTGCTCGATATATAATCTTTTTGGGTAAATAAATTTTTCCAATAGTTGCAAATGGATGATCTATTAAATTTTTCCCTATAGATTTACTTTGATATAATGTCTTATTTAATGATTGTAATAATATTCGAGGATTTTCTATTGCGCCTAAAGACAAAATAAAAATATCTGCTCTTACAGCGATTGTCTTATTTTTCTTTATACAATCTACACTGAATATATTATTAGAATTATCGGTATTTAATTTTAATGCTAAAGCATTATCAACATAATTTAACTTATGATTACTCGATAATTCTTTAATTAAAAGTTTTCGTAAACGAAGTGGGAAAGGACTTACTAAGTATTTTTTAAAAATTAAATTACCCTCTTTGATAAGTGTTTTTGAAAAATCATTAGATATTTTTTTTTTTAATAATTTTACTGCATAAGGAAAATATCTGCGTAACTCGCTCCAGCCTAAATTTAAATTTTTAGAAAGTTTTGTACCGGCTTCTTTATCAATTGCATTATAATCTTGCTTATCTAATGTTGTTATAACGCCATGCCACAAATTGCTACCTCCTCCCAGTCCAAATCCTCTAGTATTTTTGTTATCTACATTTGAAATAAATTTTGCCTTAAGCTCCGTTACTCTTTTGTATTTTTTAGATTTAGAGTCTAAATCAATGATGTAAATCTCACCTGGCCAAATCTTTGATAATTCTAAAGCCAAAACACCTCCACCCGCTCCTGATCCTAATATACAAATTTTTTTCATAAAACAAAAATTCTGTAATCTTTATTGATATACCATTAAATATTTTTAATAAATTTATAGGAATTATTCACAAAAAGATTAGCCAAATTTTAGTTAATTTATTTACTAAGACGAGTTATGACAAATAGTTTTCGAATAAAAATCACAGTAAAATTTATTAAAAAAAGAATAAAAAATATGCGAATAACGTTATAAAGGTCTACATTCATCCAAACTAAGCTTACTAATAAAAATGAAATATATATAGAAAAAACAAAAAGACCACGAAGTTTAAAAAAAATTTCAATTTTTGTTAAAATAAAAAAAAATATAAATGAGTGAACAAAAGACAAAAAATAAGATCCGCTTAAAAAAGACTGTCCTTGAAGTCCAACAGTTACACCAAAAGCTGTTCCTTCTAAAGAAAAATTATAAAGTTCATCAGCTGGAGAAAAAATACCAAGCATCACTTCAATATAGGATTCAATTCCTTTATTAGGATAGTCTACAACTAGCATTAATTCACGAATTCCTTCGAGTCTAGTAACGACGAATTCAATAAAACTATAAAGAAAATTATAAAAATTTAAATCCACAATGAGATTGCTATACAAAAGGGCGCGTTTTTGATTTGCAAATTCACTGGCTAATGAAATAAATATTAAGAATAAAAAAGAATAAAAAAAAGTCTTTAAATTAATTTTAAAATTAATTTTTGAAAAAGAATTTTTATTATCACACATTAATAAAATTAAAAAAGGAATAATTGGAAAGAGAGCTGCACTACGATTTAAAGTAAACTTAGTGGCTGCTATAGCCACAAGAGAAAGAAATATTATAAAAAAAAATAATTTTAATGATTTTGAACAATTTTTTATTAAAATATCGTAAATACAGAATCCTATCGAAAACACATAGAAACCTCTTAAAAAATTTAAAAAACCCGCAATAAATTTTGGGAATTCAGTTTGATTTGATAATCCGTGAATTCCAATTTTAAAATAATCCATAAAACTCATAAGTCCTAAAGAGCAAATAAACCAAATTAAGATTAAAAAAATTGTATAATTTTTTTTAATTTGATCTTTTTCAAAATATTTAAAAGTTCGTAGATTACACTCTTTGCTAACACCTATTAATGCTAGACGAATACCACATAAAATACCTAGCGTAGAAATAATAATTACCAGATATAAGTTTAAAAAATCGTTAAATTGAAAACTAAAATTACCTAGTGTTGTAAATCCAGAATATCCAAAAATATTTGGATCATAAAATATTAATCCTAATTTTAAATAGAATCCAATACAGAAAAGTGCTACAAAAAAAAAAGAAACTAGAGTTATATTCATTGATAATAATATTAACTCTAATAAAAATATAGAAACAATTAAAAAAACTACCGTCAACAATAAGACATCGACTTTTCCATTTAAGAAAGTGTTTATTAATAAGAAGATCCCCGAAAAATAAACACTTATTCTAGATAAAAAATATAATGAAATAGATTTTTTTGTAATCATCTTTAGCTTTTTTTAGTTGAATTTTATTTAAACACATATAAATCAAACTATACATTGTTAATTAAGCTATATAATATTTAAGGTGCAAAAATAGTACACAAATTTTTAATAAAAATGTATTTTAATAAATTTGAAAAAAATAAGTACTCACAATTTGGTGAAGACGGCATTATTGAAGAAATTTTAAGAAGATTAAATTTAAAACAATTAGACAATTTTTGGTGTTGCGAATTCGGAGCATGGGATGGAAAATATGCCAGCAATACATTTGCACTAGTTGAAAAAGGATGGAATGCTATTTATATAGAAGGGAATCCTGTTTCTTTTTTAGATTTAAAAAAGAATTCACAAATATTTACTAAAATAATTCCAATTCAAGCAATGATATCAAGAAATGTCGATGATAAAAATTCTCTTGATAATATTTTAAGTAATACAAAAATTCCTAAAGATTTTGAATTATTATCCATCGATATTGATTCTTATGATTTAGATGTTTGGGAAAATTTACAGAATTATTCTCCAAAAATTGTTATTATTGAAGTGGATGGTACAATTCCTCCCGGCATTATTTTAAGACATAGTAATAAAATTGTAGGGAATTCATTTACTGCCACTGTAAATGTTGGAAAAAAAAAAGGTTATACTCCAATTTGTCATACTAATAATTTATTTTTTATTCGAAATGATTTAATGAATATGATAAATTTAGATCATAGGTACATTGAATCTCCTGACCTTTTGTTTAGTGATGATCATTTAACAAACGGAATTTTTCGACCTGTTGATCCCTTTTTATGGTTAACTTTAATTGTTCCTAAATTTCTGTTTCCCATAGCGAGAAAAATAAAAAAATTCTTAGTTAAAAAAAAGTTAAAATAACAAAATTAAGTTGAGAAAAAATACAAATTAAAGCATTAATTTTAATATATAATTACTTTCTGAATATAAGATCTTAAGAGTTTTTTTGGTTATCAAGATTTGCTTTAAACAATTTTTGGATATCTTTATGCCAATAATCATACCAAATATATTTACAGTTTTTTAATTTTTTAATTTTATTTTGATAAATTGAATTAAGATCAGAAGTGCTATAAGACTTTAATTCTTTCCAGT
>Ga0209355_1002003_pt1 | contig 11425 bp, 8 predicted proteins | sample LauGreSBDMM110SN_3_FD_187563 | JGI IMG/M metagenome (GOLD analysis project Ga0209355, IMG submission 187563) | Freshwater lake microbial communities from Lake Michigan, USA - Sp13.BD.MM110.SN (SPAdes) (version 2) | ecosystem: Environmental > Aquatic > Freshwater > Lake | place: Lake Michigan, USA...
CCGTAATTATATTGACAAATACAAACATAATATTCATTTCATATCGGTATGTACAAACGTACAGAAAGTCATTGAAAGTATTCAATCGCGGATTCATATGATTCATCTGCCTTGTCCCAAAGAAGAAGATGTTCGCGCAATTATGGAATATATTATTGGAAGAGAGAACCTTACGGTTTCAAAAGACGCCCAAGATTATTTATTGAAAATATCAAATGGGAGTCTCAGGGTTCTCATCAATTATTTAGAGAAGATATATATTTACGGGATGCCAATAGATATTCATATTTGTAAGCAACTATGTTCTACGATTTCTATTCAAAAATTTGAGAACTATATAGATTGTCTTCGTAAAAGGGAGTTGAAATGCGCGATTGACGAATTATATTCCATTTATGACCAAGGATATTCTGTGATTGATATTTTAGACTATTTTTACGCCTTTATGAAGATGACTCTTTATTTAGATACAGCAGGTTCTCTCTCTGAAGAAACTCATTATAAGATTGTCCCAGTTCTATGTAAATACATAACCATTTTTCATAAAATCCACGAAGATCCTATAGAGTTGGCCTTTTTCACAAACCATTTATATACACATGTGTTTTCTGATATATGAAAACAAAATGGTGTTAGAATATATGTCAAACCAGATATTTAGAATAGAACCACCAATAGAATTAGTAAATGATTTGTTGGATAAAATATGTGAGAACCAAGAGAACCAACAAATAAAAAAGGTAGATATACACGCGTATAGACGGATGAAATATCACGACTACCATAAGGAGTTCTTAAGTTCTCTCTTTTCATATTATCATTGGTCCAAACATTTTTATTTAGAACGAGAACTAACATATTATTCCTTTATAACCATTCTAAGACAAGTCTATAGATTACATCATAAAGAGGTTGTAAGACGAAATAAAGAGTATTATATTCATATATAAAAGTTCTACCTTTATTGAACAAACGACCAAATCAGTAAATTGTTCAAATAAAGAGTGGCAATATAATAATGATGTATAATATATAATATGAAGATTTGGAAGGTTGTATCACTCGTAATAGTTCTCGGTGTTTTCAGTTATTACGGCGAGTCTATAAAAAAGGTATTGACATTAACAGAACCAGATGATTATGATATGGTAAAAAAATATCTTTTAAACGATTCCCCCCTACACGGATTCAATAAACCTAAAATATGGATTCATACAAAATATGAAATCAATGCTAGAAAATGGCGTGATTTCTACTCTCGTAATTCATATGATTTGAACCAGCCCTATATCCATTTAACAATAAAAAGTATTATCAATCATTGTGGAGATGATTTCCATATATGTTTGATTGATGATGAAACATTTAGCAAATTAATTCCTACATGGGATATTCAATTGTCAACGATTGCCGAGCCATTGAAATCGCAATATCGTCAATTAGGATTAGCACAACTCATCTATTATTACGGAGGTCTATTAGTCCCCAACTCTTTTTTATGTACCCGCCCTTTGAAAGAGATGTATGATTTGGCAATAAACGAGAACAAACCATTTGTATGTGAATCTATAAATAGATCTACGAATGTGGCGATTAAGGGTGCGCCTTTCATACCAGACACCTATTTTATGGGTGCAAAAAAGAGCGATCCTGTCATAAAGGAATATATTGATTATTTAGGTTCTCGCTCAAAAAATGGGCATTTTACATCGGCTTACGAATTTTTAGGAGATACGTCGGTTGGATGTGCAGGAACCATCCAAATGGGTAGAATGAATTTGATAGGTGGCGAATTTATAGGTATTAAAACCCGTAAATCAAAACCAGTATTGATTGAGGAATTGATGGAAGACAATTATTTGGATTTACACGAGAACATTTATGGAATTTATATTCCAGAAGACGAGATTTTAAAACGACCTAAGTTCTCGTGGTTTGCTGTTCTAAACACTGAACAACTCTTGGAAACCAATACCTTTTTGACAAAACATATCAAGGCATCTATGATTGATACTGTGACTATTTACAATAAAAATACGAAAGGTGAGAACCCAATTACCATATAGAACATATCATATAGAATAATTATTTTTATATGATATTTATGCCTTATTTTCAACAGATACAGGCGCAGGAGCAGGAGCAGAAGAAAATTCAGCAGGGCTCAAAGCATGAGCACCGCCTGCAGATTTGCGACTATTCCTGCTTTTTCGGCTTTTGACGTCACGTTTGACAAACCCGAATTTCCCCTTTTGGGCGAAATAACCGAATTTCTCTAAACGTTTCTCTTTCTTGGCGGTCTTGTGTTTCTTCAAACTGACAATACGACCATGGCTCATTGTAAGATCTTTCTTAGTAAGTCCTCCAGGAGTCTTGTAGGCATTATCATGCCAGACTCTAATACGAGAACCACGTACGGATTGGTAGGAATGTCCATTGATATGGTAAAGACCATCGGATTGACGAACTGGGCGTTTCATAATTATATATTTATATGAGAAAAATTCCTAATTGAAGAGGGGGGTCGGTTCTCATCGCACCCGTAGTCCAGTCCCTACATTAACTCTTTACAAATTTAATAAGACCATTCATAGCGTACATATAACACTGGAACATAAATGAATTATTGTCCAAATAAAGGGTTAATATTTATACGTAGGACCGCCTAAACTATTTGGATTTCTGGGTTTTATAGATGACGATGACCACTGGGTGGTTCCTTTAACCAATTGCGAATAACGTATACTATTACTTATATTCGCACTACTAGCACTAGACGTTTTTGAAAGAGGTATCGCCGGTTTTATGCATTTTGTACCATTCGGTCTTGTATATTTTGTCTTAAAGTATAAATCCAAACATATCATTATATAAACAGCCTATGAAAAAATTGAAGTAAAATATATGAATACTATCAATCATATAATTCTATATGTCATCTCTCGCTAAACAATACCAACAAAAGACCGATAAGCAGCATATCCTAGACAATCCCGATACCTACATCGGTTCGGTTGAGAAAGTGGATGCTCATATGTGGGTCTTTGACGAAACCTCTCAACAAATTGTCTTACAGGATATTATCTATATACCCGGATTGTACAAACTATTTGACGAAGGCATTGTCAATGCTCGTGATCATGTCGTTCGTATGATTCAATCCAAAGCCGCCGATAAAAAAGTGGTGTCTTATATAGACACTACTATTAGCGCTGATGGCACCATTACCATAACAAATGATGGTAATGGAATAGATATTGAGAAACATCCTGAAAACGGGCTCTGGATTCCCGAGATGGTTTTCGGTCATCTTCGTACTTCAACGAATTACGACAAAGATGAAAAGAAAATAGTCGGTGGAAAGAACGGGTTCGGATTCAAATTGGTATTAATATGGTCATCATATGGTTATATAGAGACGGTTGACCATACTCGTGGATTGAAATATACGCAAGAGTTCAAATCCAATTTGGACGAATTGTGTCCACCAAACATCACAAAATGTTCGGGGAAGCCATATACGAAGGTTGTATTCAAACCCGATTATGCCCGATTACATATGACGGATGGTCTAACTCCCGATATGATGGCTCTGCTTAAAAAGCGTGTATATGATATCGGCGCAGTAACCGACCAGTCTGTCAAAAAGGTGAAAATAATGTATAATGATGTGCAAGTGCCTGTTAAGAATTTCCAACAATATATTGACTTGTATTTGGGGGTAAAAGACGTGAGTAAGCCGGAGACGAAACGCGTCTATGAAGCAGATGCGAACAACCGTTGGGAATATGCTGTGGGGTTATCGTCTACTCACGAGTTTGTCCAAGTCTCTTTTGTGAATGGTATTTGTACTCATAAAGGTGGCAAACATGTGGATTATATTATGGGACAAATATGTAGGAAATTGGCGGATTACATTGAGAAAAAGAAAAAGGTAAAGGTGAATGCTTCGGCCATAAAGGAGCAATTGATTCTCTTCTTGCGATGTGATATTGAGAATCCGGCATTTGATAGTCAAACAAAGGATTTTATGAATACACCGTCTTGTAAATTCGGGTCTTCTTGTTCCGTATCTGACGGATTTATAGAGAAGGTTGCGAAGATGGGTGTTATGGATCTGGCTTGTTCTCTAACAGAAGCAAAGGAAAATAAACTTGCGAAAAAAACGGACGGTGCCAAAACCAAGACCGTGCGAGGTATTCCGAATTTGATTGATGCGAATTTCAGTGGAACGGACAAATCCAAGGATTGTATTCTCATTTTGTGCGAGGGACTCAGTGCCATGTCTGGTATTGTATCGGGTCTGTCTTCTTCGGATAGAAATACGATTGGAATATATCCATTGAAAGGAAAGGTCTTGAATGTGCGCGGTGAGAAAACAGCGAAAATAACAGAGAATAAAGAAATCGCGGCCATCAAGAAAATCCTAGGATTAGAATCGGGTAAGAAATATGCGTCAATGGTGGATGTGAACGCCAATCTGAGATATGGTCGTATTATGGTGATGACTGATCAGGATTTAGATGGCTCACATATCAAGGGGTTGTGTATCAATCTGTTTCATAGTGAATGGGCGTCTCTATGTGAAATCCCTGGATTCCTCTGTTTCATGAACACGCCTATTTTGCGAGCCAGGAAGGGTACGCAAACCCTGTTGTTCTATAACGATGGTGAATATGAAACGTGGAAACGCGGGTTCGGTGAAGAGGGTCCTAAAGGTTGGACATTGAAATACTTCAAGGGGTTAGGAACATCCACAGCTGTGGAATTCAAAGAATATTTCGCACACAAGAAAATCGTAGGATTTGTTCATAATGGAAAGGTGAGCGATGATTCGGTGGATAAAGTATTCAACAAGAAGCGACCGGATGACCGCAAAGTCTGGTTGGAAAATTATGATAAACATGCATATTTGGATACGAGCAAGCCAGATGTGTCATATGAAGAGTTTTTCGACAGAGAGATGATTCATTTCAGTACATATGATTGCGCGCGTTCCATTCCAAATATGATGGATGGATTGAAGACATCACAGAGGAAGGTTCTCTATTCGGCGTTCAAACGCAATATGACGAAGGAAGTGAAGGTTGCGCAATTCTCCGGATATGTGTCTGAGCATTCTGCATATCATCATGGCGAGGCGTCTTTGAATGGGGCGATTGTCAAGATGGCACAGACGTTTCTAGGGTCAAACAACTTGAATTTATTGGAGCCGAATGGCCAGTTTGGAACCAGGCTTCAAGGAGGAGATGACGCAGCGTCAGAAAGGTATATCTTTACACAACTGAATCCTTTAGCCAGACACGTATTTCCAGAGGCGGATGATGCTGTATTGACCTATTTGGACGACGATGGGCTCCAAGTGGAACCCGAATATTATGTGCCTATCCTGCCATTTTGTCTGGTGAATGGTGTCTCGGGTATTGGTACGGGATTCTCAACGGATATTCCGTCGTATTCACCTGCAGTTCTTTCACGGTATCTTCAGGCAGTGTTAAAGGGTGAGGTATGTCAAACAGAGTTCGTTCCATATTACGAAGGATTCAAAGGTGATGTCATAAAGGTTACCGATGACAAATATGCTATTCGGGGGAAATATGAACGTGTAGGTGATGACAAGATCCGGATTGTTGAATTGCCTGTGGGGGTATGGACAATGCCATATCTGGCCTATTTAGATGAGTTATTGGAGGGGGGTCTAGATAAAGATGGGAAGAAGGTGGCGCCTGTTCTCAAAGACGTAGTGAATTTATCAACAGAAGTGGTTGTGGATATTATGGTTCAATTTCCAAAGGGGAAATTGGTGCAGATGTCATCAGAGGTGTTGGAAAAACTCTTGAAGATGACGACAACGGTTTCAACTACAAACATGCATTTGTTTGATGCAGAGAGGAAGCTTCATAAATACGGGTCTATCGTGGAAATCATTGATGCCTTCTATGTGACACGATTAGCGGTGTATCATAAACGAAAGACTGCTTTGGTTTCGGGTATGCGTGCTTTGCTTGTAAGATTATCTAATAGGGCCAGATATATTTTAGAGGTATTGTCAGGAGTCGTGGACTTGCGTAAGAAAACGAATCAACAGGTGGTAGAAATGTTAGAGGGGTTTAAATATGATAGATTGGAAGGGGATTATAAATATTTGATAAAAATGCCGATGGACTCTGTCACAGAGGAACATGTTGCGAAGATTGTTCAAGAGAAGGTGGATACCGAACGTGAATTAGAAATCTTATTAGCTACTACGGTAGAGCAGATTTGGCTGAGAGAGTTGGAACAATTTGATAGGGATACAAAGCCAAAGAAGGTGGCCAAAAAATAAGGCGTATCATCTGGTCGGTGTAATAGAGGAATGTATATACATTTTTTTACGTATATCTATATAACCATAGTAAATGTAAAAAGGTGTAAAGAATTATACTTGGTATATATATATATATGTCAGATAGTATTGAAATACAAATAATATTATTAAATGATATTTCCCAATTTTTAAAAAGGGAACATAATGAATTATTTAATGAATGTGTAGAAGAAAATATATCAAATCCAAATGCTTTATTTTATATTAGCCCTGATATAAATGGTGGTTCATTTGCATATAATCAAACCGTATTGAACCATGCTATACATGAATTGGAATTATTATCAAATTTATTGAGAACAAAAATAGGAGATGTTCTTACACCGGACTTATTGATACGTCTCAATTCTGAACCTGAAATAAAGACTCTTTTTAGACTGGAAAATGGAGAACCCTTTCAAAAAATGGGAAAAAAAAGGGTAATACAAAGAAAAAAGGGGAAAAAAAAAGGGAAAAAAAAAGGGAAAAAAGATTCAACAGAAGAATATTCAGAATGGGGTTCAGATGATGGTGATAATGGTGATGGTGATGGTGATGGTGATGGTGGTGATGGTGATGGTGATGGTGATGAAGAAAAGGATGAAGAAAAGGATGAAGAAAAGGATGAAGAAAAGGAGGAAGAAAAGGAGGAAGTTGAAACCTACGCGTTTATAATTCACGGTACATTAGACCCAAATGATAATCGAATTGATGACGAAGAAGAATTAGAAAAACGTCAAAAATACATACATGATCTGAGATGGTGGGCATGGAGAAGATTGAATTTTCTAAAAGAATTCAAAACGTCTGTAGATTGGGAAAATGTGGAAGCCTATTTCTACCGTCATACAGATGATAGTATATGGGCTCGTATGTTCTCTCCGCCCATTTTCTGGACACCTATAGATACTATTGGTTCTGTTTTTAGTAAGATAACACAAGCTGGTATATTTGGTAAATACGATTTTGGAAATACAGAGTTGACAGAAACAAATATGTCCATTGTCCGTAGAATCGCCCAATTGATTGAAAAAAGAAAGAATGTTCTCTTGTATGGATTTTCTGTAGGTGGTTTAGTCGTACAAAGAATATGCGAATTATTAAATATATGTTGCTATAATGATGATTTATCCAAACTCATTCTTGGTGTATTTATAGATGTAGAAGATTTGAATAAATATTTTAAAGCGGCTACTTTTGGAAGTATTTATATAGCACCAAAAGAAAGAGTTGATAATATATCCATATTTAATTACATGTTGATAGACGATGTCGCCACTCGCACAAACTTTTTTGATTTTGGATTCGGATATTTAGTTCCAAAGTTTGAAGATTATCAACCATATGTTCATTACATTTGTAATCAATACACAACCATTCTATATGAATATTTAAAAATGGAAGACACGACCCTCATCTATCTCCAAAATTGGAATTCTGGTTGGTTCGTTGGAAATAATAAAGAAGATGTCATCAAGAAAGTAATAAAGGATTATACTATAGAAGAACTAAAAAATCTATATAGAGAACATAATAAGAAATATAATTTGGTATTTCATAAACTTGTAAAATCGCGAACCAATTTAGTAGACGACCTACCTGAGACTTGTAATCGCCCTTCAAATGCTCTCATAGAACCAGTTATTATACCAGAGTCAAGACCAAGACCAACACTAAGGCCAATACCAATACAAGGACCAGAGCCAGTTCGTTATAGAGATGTGGCTACTACAGTGGAAGAACTTATTGAAGATGAAATCCACGTCCCTGAAAGTTTTTATGATAATCAAGATTACTTTATTCGTACAAAAACAGTTGATTTGAATAGTAAGTTAAAAGAGGCGGAAGAGGCACGTGAAGTATTAGAATCCGCCAAATTGAAGAAGGAAAGTCAGAAATCACAAAGGGATGCTCGTGCTCGTCGGCGTGAATCATTAAAAGAGCTACGAACTGATTTAATTGATTTAACAGAGAATGGTGCGGTTGATTTAATGTCGCGAACCAATTCGGTAGAAGCCGAAAATCCCGAAGAGGATATGTTGAATTTTTCAAATATTTTAGCGCAATTGGAGGCTCGGTCTGTATTCTTAAAGGGAGATGGAGTAAAAAATATACGATATTTGATGACTCAGGCGATTAATCGCGGAATCGGACATCGCAATTATATGATACGGGCACAAGGAGGGTCTAACAGGCAAAATAAAGAACCACCACCTAGTACAGGAGTATAATAATCCAAAATATCATATAAAAACAAACATGTTAAGAGAACTATGCATATATCCCTTTCAAATATCCCTGTTTTTTGTCTTACTTGTGAAGAAGAAACTGGGTCAAAAAGGCGCCATATAGATGACCAGTTCCATATATTACACCTCAATGGTTCCTTTGTGACACCTATAATAGGAATCCCGAAAAATAAATCGGGGGCTTGTGGATTTTTTCGTATGATTGAACGCGGGCTTCTTTTACAAAATCCCGATGCGCCTTTCCAACCCTTTTTGATGGTGGAAGATGACGTTTCTTTCACTGTGGAAAACAATATTCACGTCCCTAACAATGCCGATATTTTATACGTAGGCCTATCCAAATGTAGTATGAATTCATATATGTTTCATTATGCGAATTATTATAATTCCGTTCCTGAACATTCGGGTGTGGTTCGTGTGAAACATATGCTGGCTTCTCATGGAATCTTAGTATGTTCGGCGTTAGGTGCTTCCGTCCTTCAACGAACAATGTTAGAAGTATTCCTTTCTGACAAACCGTGGGATATTCCTTTGGCTTTTTTACAACCCTTTTATAATGTATATGCTGTGCGAAAACCATGGGTCTATCAAGACCAGAGATATGGAGGCGATGAGGCGTGTACGAGGATTACATTGGAAGGTCCCGACAATCCATTACCAGAGGAATGGGTGAACCGGAGTGGGGCGACGATACAGATGATGTAAATTATCATCTTCACTAGAATTCATTCATCATAATCATATCCATATTCATTTGATTTTGTTGAAATTGCTGGTTTTCCATATGATACAGGTCTTCTTTTGTCATAAAGGTATCTGGTGGTGGTTTATTACCTTGCATATAAAACAAATTAATAACAGGCATAATGGCAAAAGCAAGACCCACACCCCAACCCCATGTAAATATATTGAGTGGAATAAATACGGCATAAAAAATGTATTGAGCAATAGTTACAAATGTATCAACCGCTTCAACTCCTGGAAAAAATAGAGGCAATGTGTTTAACAATGCCATGAATAATGACCCAAAAACATCAAATCCTAATATACCCATTCCTGACGACGACATTGTTGTGCTTTGAAACAAACCACGTGCTATTCCAGCCCCTACTACTCCAGAGAATAAATTCGTGCTCATTATATTGGTCCACCATTGGTCGTATGGAAGATGTGTATCTATTAGTCCTTTACTCTCTGCATCAGTATTTTTAACAATATTAGAATCAATATAGTAATTGGTATAGTTTGGGGAAACTACTACAGGGGCATCACTTGACGAATCGCCGTTGCCATCTCCACCTTTCGCGGTTTTATTATTACGTTTCTTTCTTTTATAAGCGTTATCCATTTTCTTTTGGAATTCCCTAAACTTTTTATCTTTGAACATCAACTCTGGTTTTTTGGCGATTTTTTTCATGACCTCTTTTGATTGTTTGACTTGGTCTATTGTCTTTTGTTGGGCCTTTTTCACCTTTTCAGGAGACATATAATGTTGTGAATGTAGGTCGCCTTTATGATACAATTTAATAATAGCTCCATCTTTATTTTTGTCACCCAATCCTTCTACCGATACCGTGGTTTCGGTTTCAGAAATGTTTTGGTCTTTTAGATCGGTGAATCTTTTTACCTTGGCGTATTGAACACAAATCTGGGTTTTTTTATCTTTATGCGAACCGCGAGAACAACGTTTGGAAGTCCTCTTTGGGGTTGTATCAAAGATGATTGAACTCATATATATATATATAAAGATTACATTTATGACTTCCACGAAGATGTCATAAAGGATTGGATTATATCTATATACATTGGCGTAGCCAAAAAAGGGAGAGGGTATGGGGTATATTATACAAAGATTACATTTATAACTTCACGAAGATGTCATAAAGGGTTTATTTATAGACCTTGGCGTAGCCAAAAAGGGAGGGGTCATGTGCGCCTACAGCGCACGGCCGGGGTCCTACGGACCCCATGTAGGGGAACCGTAGGTTCCCTACTTAGAACCAAGGTTTCATTTCCAACTGTTTGTATTCGCGGTCATGATGCACAGGTAAATCCATAGGCATAACGAGAGAACTTTGGTCTTGCATATATTTGACATATCCAACGGCTTCATTATATACGGTAGGTACGACATAATCCCACACGAGTTTATTGAGACGTTCCACTTGTAGAGTGATATTATCAGGCATATGTTCAGCATATTGAAGATACATACTGCGCATGACTATTTTCAATTGGTCGGAATTTTGTGGTGGTATGACAATTTTATTTTTGGACATTTTATGAACACCTGCACGGAGACCATTTTGAAGGATTTGAATATTTCCAGCGGAGAAAAATACACGTGCTAGGATATTGTCTTCCCAATCATTTCCTGCTAGAGCACTATTATAACTGGTTGATTTATTTTTAAGAGCAATTCTTTCCTGCATGCGAAATGTAGCATTCGGATCGGGGTTCTCTATAATATTCACACGACCATTATATCTTGAACCGGTAATTTGCCTATTATAATTTTCTAATTCCATTTGCTTATACTGTTCCTATAGAAATAAAAGCCCTAAAAACCCTAAATATCCCTCTATTTAGCCAAAAATATAAGACGTATATATATATGTATTATACGATTGTCTTAATAATAGCAGTAGTAGGATTGGTGGCTGCGCTTACATTTGTCGGTATTTCATTAACAAATGGAAAAAACCAAAAAGTATTTCCAGATTATCATCTTGTTTGTCCTGATTATTGGGATATTAGTGGTACGGTTTGTTATCCATCTCAATTCGGCGTGAATTTACCATCCCCTGATAAATTTACCGGCACGAAGCCA
>Ga0209355_1002011_pt1 | contig 11408 bp, 8 predicted proteins | sample LauGreSBDMM110SN_3_FD_187563 | JGI IMG/M metagenome (GOLD analysis project Ga0209355, IMG submission 187563) | Freshwater lake microbial communities from Lake Michigan, USA - Sp13.BD.MM110.SN (SPAdes) (version 2) | ecosystem: Environmental > Aquatic > Freshwater > Lake | place: Lake Michigan, USA...
TTTTGAATGATGCTGTTTTGCAAGCTATCGCTTTGCATGAAAGCGATATACATCTCATCAGGGGTTTTTATACCAGCTGCGCCTCCAGCGAGACCAGCCAAAGCGCCCAAACTCGCCAGCGCTGAAGATGCAGCACTTTGACTTTGTTGTGGGGGCATCATGACAGTTTTCGCAGTAAATGTGGGCGTCATCCACAGCACAGCAGCAACGGCTGTCAGCGCGGTGAGTAAAGGTGTCATCAACAAGGTGAGTTTTTCTTCACCCAGAGCGATGAGCAAATCGAGCAAACTTATTTCGTCCTCATCTTCTGAGGGCAAGATGGTGGTAGGGCTGTTATCGCTCATGGTGATCAATTCCTAAGCGATTTAAATGCAGCTGCACCCAAACCAAGCTGGTAAAGAATTTGCGTGTAGTCTTTTGCGTTACGAACGGCTGCATTCCATGGGGTTTCTTTGTCTACCTTTTCGGGCATGAGAATCGTGTCGCCGGGCATGGCAACCGTGGCCATAGTTTTATTACTGCTCCAGAAAGTACTTTCGCTGCTGATTGCTGAACCATCAGCACGAATCAAAACAACGTTGTCACGGTCTCCGCCACTGGTGACACCCGCAGACTTCAAATAGCCCTCAACAGTTTGTCCAGGCCTAAATAAAAGTGCAGTTTCTGTATTGACAGAGCCCAAGACATAAACAAAATCTGGCCGGGAGGGAATTTTCAGCCTATCACCTGGCTGCAAGGAAATTTCTGGCAACTTGGAAGAATTATTGAAAAGACTTGGTTGCAAACCCAGACTGATACGGCCTTCAGGTTTTAAGTTTCTAAGGCGTTCAATGGTTTTCTTTTGATCTTCTTGCGCCGCAGCCAACCGAGCTTGCATGGAGGCTGCATCCAATGCAGAGCCTGCGTTTTGGGCCAAGGCCGTCAGGGATGTTTGGCCTTCAGATTGCACCCTGGTGATAAGTTTATCCAAGTTGGCTTTTTGAGATTGACGAACTTCTTCTCGTGTAAAAGTTGATCCGAATAAATAAGCATCTTGAGTCAGGCCCCCTGCCCGCTGTATCAAAGTTAACAGAGATTCGCCAGGCAGAGCTGTGTAGACTCCGGGGCGTGCTACTTCTCCTTCAACCCTCACTAAGATGCGGCGCTTGGAGACAGGCAAACGGACATCATCAGCCGAGAAAACACTGACAATGTCTCCAGGCAAGAGATTTAAATTTTCTTTGCTAACGGGGTCATCTAAAGCAGCACCTAAATTGAAGGGAAGCAATTGCAGGGTGGCTGATTTTCTGTCAATGCGCTCAATAACGGCATATTCAAAATTGATGTCTTCGAAGATAGTTCCTATCTGCTCAGATAGTTTTTGCCCTTTCAAATAGTCAAATTCGTTTATATCCTCATTTAGGCGAGCGGAATCTAGGCGATCAGCTTTGTTTATACGTTTTTCAAGGTCAGCTTGGTCTATGTCTCCCTTGGTTAGGTCGTCTGGCACTTTATTACGTTCGCGAAGGGTTCGTTCACGTTCAAAATTGTCAAATAATGTTTCATTGACTTTACGAATTGATGACTGACTTACCAGCGATTCGCGATTTGGAATTAAGTCTTTTATACGCATACCTTCAAACCAAGCGCTGCGTTTGGGTTTGTTCACTGCTCCACGTAAAGTGACTCCATTGACTATGTCGGGAGAAATTGAATCAATCGTGACTATGTCACCATTTTGCAAAGAGGTAATCAAGCCTGAATGGCTTAAAGGGAATTCAATTATTTTGCGGGGCTGATTGCTTTGAGGGTCAAGTCGCTCAACTACAACTCTTTTTGGATCGGCCACCACAGGCATGCCACCACCTACAGAAAGCAATTGGCCCAATGTTTCATTTTTGTCGCGTAGTTCAAACACCGAGGGCGTATTTACTTTGCCTAAAAAAGCAACAAAGCCTGTTGCTGGTGGGATAACAATCACATCTCCGTCAAGTAATTTCACATCTTGTGCGGTATTGCCTTGGGTTAAAAAGCTGTAAAGATCAAGCGTAGTGACGATTTTTTCTCCCCGCTTGAGTTCAATTTTCCTCATGGAGCCTGTGGCGTTTGGCCCGCCCGTTGCAAACAAGGCGCTGACCAAAGTGGATTGACTGCTTAAAGGATAACTGCCGGGACGTCGGGCTTGGCCCACCACATAGACAGTGATGCTACGGAGTTGCCCTAAAGAGACGCTAATCTGAAAGTTCTTATAGTATTTTTTCAGTGCGGACTCGATGACCGCATCAGCTTGTGATATTTTAACACCCGCTAAAGGAACCGACCCAACCTTGGGAATGTTCACCATACCGTTACGGTCAATGACTGCGCGAATATCTACTTCGATGGATCCCCATCCTCGAATCACCAACTCATCACCTGCGCCCAACAGGTAGTTTGAATTGACAGGCGTGGCTTCAGTGGGTGTGTAGGCAGGCGGCAAAGAAAATTGAGCGCCTTGGTTGAGCAACTGGTTTTGTGCTTCTTGTAGATTTTCAAAAAAGTTTTGGCCAAATAATGGTAAAAGTTGTCCTGATGTTTGTAATACAAATTTCTGAAAATCATTAGGTTGCAAAGGCGAAAAAACAGGCTTGAATGTTGGAGGTGCAGCAGTCTTGGGGTCTGTGGAGCGCAACACATTTTGGCCCCTGGTTAAGTCTAAAGGTGCTAAAGAGCCACCAGCACCAGCGCCAATTCCGAGGCCGGTGTTGGGAAGCTGTTGGGCATTGAGTGGAGCGTTCTGAGCGAGCACAAAAAAACTGCTCAACACCAAATATAAGGCAATTATTTTAGTGAAGGGGTGGAATTTTTCATGTGAAGAAAATTTTAGAAGCATGGTTTTTTTAAGTCTCTATGTGTAGAATATTATTCTAATCGGTGTAAAAATCTAATCTTGGCTTGCGATTGTTGTAGGATTTGCTACGATTGCTTTATTAAATGGTTGATTCCATGAAAAATTTAATATCACTCTTTCTTTCTGTGGTGCTTCTTGCATTTCCAATAGTATTTGCACAACAAGAGTTTGATGCTGCTGGCGGTGCTGCAACTAGTTCCGTTTTAGATATTGTAGGTGCTGTCGTGGCTGTAGCAGTGGTTGCTGCTGCGGTTGCGTCTAGCAAAAGTGACTCCTGCCACACCTGCTAGTACCAGTACCCAACAAATCCTGTTCCATCGTTATATCGATGGTTTTATGAAGACTTGGGGGCTGCAAAATTGTTTTTTGGTGGGTTTTATTTGTTTGGTGAGCTAATCTATCGTTACCCAAATGTGATTCTTGTTGACCACAACAGCTGATTCTGTGTGATTTTGACTTAGCGGCCAGAACCCCCAACAGCAGCCTTTGCCGGCACATAACTTGTCTCCTCTTGGCTGCGAGGGGTGGTGGCACTGAACAATGTAAAGCTTCGGTTCAACCTAGCCCCCCCATCTCTGGTCAAAGGTTGATAGACGAGATTGGCAGCATTGCCCGTGCGCGTGGTGGTCATGACATCAAAAGGTATTCGAAGATACAAACCCTTGTCGAAACTGCCTTCTCCAAATTTTTCTGCTGATACATTGGTTCTGGTGATCCAAGCACCCACAGACACCCCATTGGCAAATTTCTTGTTGACGTCCACTGTCGCGCCAAAGTCACCGGCCAGGTACTGACCGATATGCAGTTGCATTTGTGTGGATTTCCATCCAGTTTCCCAGTAGGCTGAAGCATGCCCAGTGTTCACCCGATAGCCGGTTTGTTCAGCAACACGATCAAAACCCAAAAGTTGATCAAAATTTCTCTGCTGCACCCGGTTGATGTCTAGTCCAAAAGCAAAAGGACTGTGCCAAGGTCTGTACAACCATTCAGCCCCCATGCCACCATAAGAGCTTTCCAAATAGCCAGCATAAATGCTGTAGAAATGATTGGTTGTCAGTTGATCGAAGTGGGTAATTTGTAAATTGGGAATATTGACTTGGGAGTTGGTCATGTATTCACGCAAATAGGTTCGCACCCTGGGTAAATTGCTAGGCCCCGTGTACTTGAAGTTATCGTAGTTGTCTAATAAGTGCAGGCTTAAAGAACCTGATATAGAAAGATTTTCAGCAAGTCTGAGTTGCATTGGAAAAGCGACGCCGGCGCTGAACAATAAAAACCCATCGGGTCCACCGATGTTTTGCTGCCAGCTGGGTACCAAACCATAGCTGAAGGTTGAGGGTGTTTTCTGCCAAAGGACTTTAGTGGCATAGCCCTCAGGATCGATAGGCGCTTGTGCAAGAATAGCCTGCTGTCTCTCAGAGGGTGGCACGTACTGCGTTTGTTGTTTAACCCATTCGCGTCGGTCTACAACACGTTCTGTCAGTCCAATGCCTTGTTCAACAATATTCAGCTCAAAGGTGTCAATGTTCGATGGTGCATCGCGGTTCAAGACTGTAATGATCCGCTCAAGCCTGTCATTCCAGTGCGCGCCCGAAGCCCCTTCAAGCACGATTCGCAAGGTGCTGCCCATGTATTGGATGTTGCTGACACCCCATCCACTCATGTCCCTGACATCAGCAGCGGTTCCCACCCATTCGATTCGGTCTTTCAAGCTTCGCATGGGCGGCGCTGAGGTGATTCTGGGGGTTGGCAGATCTGAAACTTTAGGAATTGTCAAACGATGAACTGAGGTTTGCAGGGTCAAGCCAAACACCACAGCATTGCCCCGTTCAAGCCCTAACGAGAGATGGGTTGAGGGATTGGGCCGATAGGTCAGTCCCAAGTTGAGGGGTATGTGCTGAGTACGGTTGTTTCCCTGAGGCTCATTTTGGTAGTTATTGCCATCAAGCTCGGCTTTTAAAACCCAATGATCCCAAGGTGTGTGGTACTGAAGACCACCAAACAAGGCGCTGCGCCCTCTAAAGTAAGCAGCTGTGTTGGCTTTGCCGCCAGTGGCCACCCCTGCACCGCGGGTGTTGAAATTTTGGTTGAAGAGGGTCAAAGGATTTTTGATGTTGCCGCTTGAGCCCAAGTATCCCCAAGCCATGCCCAAACTCCAGTCATAGTCACCCACACGTTTGTTGGCTACAAGGTATTCGCTGGAAAACAGGCCTGTGCCACCTGCGTCAATCAGACCTACAGCCAGTTGGGGAATGACTGAAGTTTCAGGTAAAAGTTTGAGCTTCAGGTCTATGCTTTTGTCCTTGTAAGTCTGGTCACCCGACAGTTCAGCGGAGCCGTACAAGCGGTTAAGAACATTGGTATAGCGAAAACCTGCTTCAAGCCACTCAAATGGCTGCAAAACCACATTGCTGCGCTCATAGGGATAAATACGGCTGTAATGGAACCGCGCATCCCCTGCTTCGCCCATGCGTGCGCTTGGGGTCTCAAGCAGGCCGATAAAGCCCCAGTTATTGGCGCTGAGCAAGGGGTCTCTTGCAGGCAAACTGGGTACAGCTTGGGGCGTGGTTGCCAGCTTTGCCGGCCTAAAGTGTTGCAAAACACTGTCGTAAGTTTGTGTGGCAAGAAACTCTGTCATTAAAGAGCTTGTATTTGAAAGCAAGCCACTGTCTCTGTGCGGACTCCAGATCAAAGCACCTGGCGCCAGTTCTGTCTGAGCGCGTTCGTTCCAACGGGCAACCGCATATTCATGAATACCGCCATCAGCTTGCACCACCCATGCCAAGTCGAGAAGGTTGAGAGTTTGCGGGTCACAGGCGCGAAGATAGTCGCGAATTTGGGCGCCGCTTTGGTGCGCGAGTGTGCACCTTGTTCCGTTTTGGTAGATCACACTGACTGTCGTGGGCCTCAGGGGCAGTGTCACCTTGTGATCAGCATCCAAAATGGGGTCACTGCCAGGGTGGGACTGAAGCCAGCGCGCATCTGTGGCCTCCAAGCGCACTCTTGCGGTCACCGGCATAGCTTCAACAGCGGCTTGGAGTTGTTCGCTGATGGCAATTGGCCCTGTTTTCAGGATGGCCAGTTCCTCTAGCAAGGAATATTTAAGCCGTGTTTGTGCTGACCGTTCCTTGGGAACTGTCCAAAGGGTTCCTAAGGGATAGGACAATGCGTTGGGTGTTTGGCGTAACAGCCAGTCACTCAAGCGCTCACCCTTTTTCACTTTCGCCGGGTCGGAGGCAGATAAGGCTGAATTCGATGGCACTTGGGCAGCAACGGGCAGGCATGCCAGCATGCAAAGCCAAATGGCGGTCAGGGATAAGTTTAGGGTGTGGCTGGCCATATTTGCCATGTGAAACAAAAATCTTTAGAAAGACACTGGTCTGCGTAAACGACAGCAGCAGCCCCATCTTTCACGCGCAAACCATAGCGGGCTGAGGGCAAGCCATGGGCAGAATCCAACACTTTTTCTTCAAACCAGATCAACTCACTGGAGGGCAAGCCCATCAACTGGGCGTTTTTGGGGGTGGGGATTTTGTATAAGTGCACAGACTGCACAATGCCAAAACGAAATCCTGGCATTTCATCCAAATGCCGCGTGAATTTCACTGAAGACAAGGCCAGCAGATTCGTCCAAGTGGGTAAGTTGTAGTTGCGAACATTTCGCCAGTCGGTTTCCAGTCCAGTTGTAGACAAGATGCGACCGTTTTGAAGCTGAATCACTTCACCTTCGGAGCTGTACCAAGTATTTACAGGGCCTTCAGCATCGGTGTCCTTGTAGCCCAGCACCATGAGCAAGGATCTGCCGTTGACAGTGACACGCAAATACCCAAATTTGGGGTTGAGCTTGATGTTGTCAATTTGCTTGCCGCTCCCCAATGCTTCAGACAGGGTTAAGGTCACAGGCGTATGTCCGCATGAGACCAAGCCCATGAAAACTAACATCAATATGAGCGCTCTCAGGAGCATGTATAAAAACTGACAGTTAGATGAAAAAAAACGGGGCCTAAGCCCCGGTTTTAGATAGACAAACAATGAAACTAAGCTGTCTTAAACCATCAGGTTCCTGTTGTTCCAGAAGTGCCTGTTGTGCCAGTGGAGGCATTGATGGTGGTTCCATTATACCCAATGTAACTAAAGTGGCTTTGTAGCTGTCGATAGTTGAGTTAGCTGCAGTTTGTGAGGCAAGGGCAGCGGTTTGCGCAGCAGCCAAGGCTGTGTCAAAGGAAGTAGGAACTGCTATGTTTGCAGCAACAAGCGCAGCTCTGAATGCAGTCAATAAGGTGTTGACGTAAAGAGCATTTTCAGCTGCCGTTTTTGCTGTAACGGCTGCTGTGTAGCTAAGAGCGGCCAATTCTGATTTTGTGCATGATGTAGCAGCAGCGCAAATCGTAGTCCCTGCTGAATTAACAACACCACTTAGAGTAGCTGCGCTAGCTGTGGTTAGGTTAGAGGCTGCCAAAGTTGCTGCGGCTGTGGCTGCTGTAGCAGTGGAAATTGCAGCGGTTACAGCATCAGATTGTGCTTGCAATGCTGTATTACCAGCTATTAAGGCTGAAACTGAAGTGAGAGCAGCAGTTGCCTGGGTCGCTGCGGTTGTTGATTGGGTCGCGGCTGCTGCGGCGGTTGTTGCAGCACTTCCGGCAGATTCGTTGGCAGTAACTGCAGCTGCACCGCTGCTACCGCTGCTCGCGGCGGCAAGGACTGCAACACCCGCAACAACGGCCACAACCACAGAGGTGGAAACGCCGCCGATGGCAGAGCCAGTAGCTGCATTGGCGCCAGCAGCCTCTTGGGCGTGAAGAGATGTGGTTAGCAACATAGATGTTGCAAGTGCGAGCGAGAGTTTGTTCAGTTGCATGTAAATTCCCCTAGTGAAAAAAATAAAAACCAATACTAACTTAATTTGATGTCAAAGAAAAGAATTTTTCTTTAAAAATAAACAGAAGGTATTTAAAATTTATATACTTATGTACTAATTTCATCAATAAATATACCCTATCTTGATTAAAAATGGTATTGGGCTTTCAAGCCAATCTCGCGGGTGGTGTTGGCAGGTTCATACCAACCCTTGTAAACATCAGACTTTGCAATATTCCAATAAGAAACAGTGGGTCCAAACGACATGTTTGCAATCCTGAGCATCATGGCCAGTCTGAACCCATGGCCTTTGTTTTGATCTAGGCTTACGTTCTCTGGATGCAGTTTGGTGTCCGTCAGTTGGGCCTTTTGAGTGCCGCTTAGCAAATGGGAGTATTCAACAGTTGTTGACAGTACCGATTGATCGGAAAGCTTGATTCTGTGAACAACGCCCAGGGGAACAGTGGAGTAACTGTTGTCACGGCGATACCCTCCAGGGTGGCGTCGCAAATCGTTGTGCAATAAGCGCAAACCCAAGCCGGCATAAGGCGCCAATACATAGGTCCCCATGTCAAAGTCCTTACCCAAAATGAGGCGTCCCTCGACATATCGGTTGGGTGTATCGCTGACAGTGCCGCTGATGGGGCTTTCATAATCTGCGGCCCCAGTGGCGTAGCGTATATCGCCGCCAATGAACCAAGACTTTCCTTGGCTAGGCCATTGCGAACCAAAAGCATAGGTGCCAGCGTATTCAAAACCTATGTTTTGGGCCTTCAATGTCATGACATTGGGCTCCATATAAGTGTATTTAAAAAGTGAGATACCCACACTGTGTTCAGTTTTTGACTCAAGATCTGCGCCTTGAGCAGGTAGCAAGGTCATGGCGAACATCGAACTGCAAAGAGAAACAAGAAAGATATGGCAAAGATTTTGTCTATGGGTATTCATTTTTTCTCGTTGTGGGTTAGCGCAAAATTCTTGTAAGCCGAATGTGTGGGCTTTGAAATCTCATACTTCAACTGTTGATATTAACAATAATTGATTTTGCTATTTTTTTAATTTTTCATCATATGAGTGTTTATGCAGGGTACTTGGAAGAGATGTTTGCAGGTAAAGGTGGAGAAGTGCTTTTTAGACGGCCAGGTAGCGCGTGGGCAGTGGGTGTTGATGTCAATCAAGTGCAGCAGCGAGACTTTGCTCAAGATTTGCGGCTTCGCGACTATAAGGTAGACACTGGCCACTTGACGGGATACTGGCAAACACCGTTTGACAATGTCTTTACCTCGGTTAGTTATGGTCAATATTTAGCAGGAGACCGTGGGGCCACGCTTACTATGGCAAAGATTTTTAGTAATGGCTCTAGTATGGGTGCATGGGCGACCAAGACCAATGTCCCCGCCGCAATATTTGGAGAGGGCTCATTTGACAAGGGAATTTTCTTTAATGTGCCCTTTGACGCATTTATGATCCGATCTAGCCGAATCAACGCATCTTTCGGGTGGCGCCCCTTAACGCGTGATGGGGGGCAAAAAGTGAATAGGCCTTTGAGTTTGATGGGAGAAACAGGTTGGTTAGACCCTATGGTGTATTCCAATAACACAATGGCTCTACCTCCTGACAGCACTGTAGCTCCAGATGACTATAGTAAATTGAGAAGATAATTAAATAAGGCTAATATTCTTTTTCATAAATAAATTAATATTTTGTTGCTCAGCTTTGAACAAACATTGATTTCTCGATAGACTAGTAAATCTTCGGACGGAAGTTACGCGCCCCCAGGCCTGCTGAATGCATACATTAAAGGTGCATCGGCACTGCGGTAGCGTGTCCGAAGAGAAATTAATTGCTTTCAACATGGCTGAGTTATGACAAGTCGCCAAGCACAAATTCAAGAAGATACCTATTTTAGGGTGATGCGCATCCTGCAAGAGAACCCAGACCTCACCCAGCGCGAGCTGGCTGAAAAGCTGGGTGTGAGCGTGGGTGGTTTGAACTACTGCCTCAATGCCTTGATGGACAAGGGCTGGGTCAAGATGCAAAACTTCCAAAATAGTAAGAACAAATTTAAGTATGTTTATTTGCTAACCCCACAAGGCATTGCTGAAAAAGTAGCTCTCACCAGCCGCTTTCTAGAGCGCAAGATGCAAGAGTACGAGACCTTGAAAGCAGAGATCGAGTCTTTGCATCAAGACGGTCAATCGGCTGGCAAAAAAGACACATTCAAGGCTTCTTGACATGGCGCACATCCAACCAGTCATTCTTTGCGGCGGTTCAGGCACTCGGTTGTGGCCTTTGTCACGCTCGGGCTTCCCCAAGCAATTTCTCTGCTTGACGGGGGACGACAGCTTGTTTCAGCAGGCGGCCAAGCGCTTGAGTCTGCTGGGAGAGCAAGGCGATGAAGTATCTGAGCCCATCATCATCTGCCACGAAGATCATCGCTTTTTAGCGCAAGAGCAATTGCGTGAAACAGGCATAGGTTTGGGGGCTGCCTTGCTTGAGCCTGTGGGCCGCAACACCGCACCTGCTTTAACTTTGGCCGCATTGCAAGCCATACAGCATGGTCAAGACCCTGTATTGGTGGTCACTCCTGCAGATCAGACCGTGACAGACACAGAGGCATTCACCTTGGCAATGCACCATGCCATCAAAAGTGCAGAGGCTGGTGGCATTGTCATATTGGGCATACAACCTGACCGTCCAGAGACCGGCTATGGCTATATCAAAGCCATTTCTGGCGATATTCAAGGTGCTGCTGCCCAAGTAGAAGGATTTGTTGAAAAGCCCAATAGTGAAACGGCCCAACGCTACTTGGCAGAAGGTGGTTATTACTGGAACGCGGGCATTTTTGTGCTCAAAGCGTCCGTCTGGCTCAAGGCTTTGAAAGAATTTCGCCCCGACATTGCCAATGCCACCCAAGCTGCTTGGCAAAGTAAAAGCATTGATGCTCAGTTTGTGCGTCCCGGCAAAGAAGAGTTTGCGGCGGTGCTATCTGAGTCAATTGACTATGCGGTGATGGAGCATTGCCCCGGCAGTTCATTTGCGATTCACATGGTTTCGCTGGATGCCGGCTGGAGCGATTTAGGTGCTTGGGACGCTGTTTGGGGGGTGTTGCCCAAAGACGCGCAGGGCAATGCCCATGTGGGTGATGTGTTGCTCACTGACAGCCACAACTCTTTGGTCCAAGCCACCAGCCGATTGGTTACCTTGGTGGGTGTGCGCGACTTGGTGGTGATTGAAACACCAGACGCGGTGATGGTGGCCGACAAAACCCGCAGTCAAGATGTCAAACACATTGTGGCTGCCTTGAAAAAAAATGGGCGTGAAGAACACTCCCTTCACCGCAAAGTGCACCGGCCTTGGGGCTGGTACGACAGCATTGACGAGGCTGAGCGCTTCAAGGTCAAGCGCATCATGGTCAAGCCCGGTGCGAGCTTGAGCTTGCAAAAACACCACCACCGCGCCGAGCATTGGATTGTGGTGAAAGGTACCGCTGAAATTACGAACGGCGACAAAGTGATGTTGTTGACAGAAAACCAGTCTACTTATATTCCTTTGGGCGAAGTGCATCGCCTAGCCAACCCAGGCAGCATTCCTTTAGAAATTATCGAAGTGCAGACTGGCAGTTATTTGGGCGAAGACGACATTGTTCGGTTTGAAGACACCTACGGGCGTTCTACTAAAT
>Ga0209355_1002021_pt1 | contig 11368 bp, 12 predicted proteins | sample LauGreSBDMM110SN_3_FD_187563 | JGI IMG/M metagenome (GOLD analysis project Ga0209355, IMG submission 187563) | Freshwater lake microbial communities from Lake Michigan, USA - Sp13.BD.MM110.SN (SPAdes) (version 2) | ecosystem: Environmental > Aquatic > Freshwater > Lake | place: Lake Michigan...
GAGGCATTTATGTTGCACATCCGCGCCAGCGAGTAGCAGCCGTTCGCTTGCATTTCCAGACCAGTCGGGAAGGCGCGCAGTGCAGCCAGGACAAGCCGGATGGCGTCCAGCAGGGCAGGAACACCGGGCGTCCCCTCCAGGCCAAAGCAGCAGGCGTTGAGCAGGGCATTCAATGCGGTACTTTGCACATTCACGTCCAATGGATATGCCTTCAGCGCAGCCACTACCGCCTGGAAAATACGAGGGTAGGAGGTGACCTCGGTGCGCTGGGCAGTGTGAACGTACTCCGACAGCGCCCAGCAGCATGCAGCCTGCACTCCCGCGTGTGTGGCGTGCACTGCGGCACAGCGCAGCAGAGCGTCCAGTGTGCCAACCGCTTGTGCCTCCGCGAGGATTGCTTCCTCTTCCTCTTCCTCTTCCTCGTCCTCTTGTAGCAGCGTGCGCAGGGCCATGCAGCAGCGCTTTGCGTTCTCGGCAGACTGGCGAGGGTCGTTAAGCTGCTCCACGACGCCCTGGAAGTCCTCAGAGTCGCACAGAGCGTAGGCCAGGCCGTCGCGTGAGAGGCGCTCACAGTCCGTGACTTGAACGTATTCAAGGCAAGGCTGCTGCTGTAGCGGCAGTACCAGCATGGCGTCGTTCACCAGCGAGCAGCCTTCCAGCAAGAGCTCGATGAGTGTGTTGCCTGAGCGAGCGACCAGGTTTTGCAGGCGAGGCCCAGTCAGCCGCTCGTTCAGTGGCGCGTTCAGCACGTACAGCTTGCGCCACAGGCTGGGCTCCTTGGCCGCCTCGCGCCAGCTGGGGCAGACGGAGGCGGCGGCGCAGAGGTCGCGCACACTGTCTGGGTTCAGAGGCGCCAAACCGCTGAAGATATTCACCAGCACTCCGTGAGGCAGCTCCGAGAAGTCCGCCATGTTGGGCAGCTGTCGGATAGGTGCGATACGCGCTGGGCGGGGGCGACGCGAAGGAGTGAGATGCGGGGCACTGCGGCGGCTGACCGCTGTCGCTCGCACAACAATCGACGACCCCAGAGGAGAACACTCCGCTCATAACACGTCATCATCGCCCTGCCGCGTCCATGATGCGCTGCGCCCCGGTCTCCGTGGGCCTTGCTGGCGGCCATCTCGCTCCGTCCAGCGCTCCCATGCCCGCGCCCGTCGACTCTGCGCCCGCAGCCTGCGCCAGCGCCTCCAGCTGCTCCAGGGGTGCCACCTGCGAGAAACCATCCGGCCAGTTGATCTGCAGCGCGTAGTTGCCCAGGAGGCCCAGGTCCACGGGCACCAGCGAGTCCTGAACGTCCCCGTCGCGCACCAGCCTCACGCCGCTCCACTCGTCCACGGACTTTGCGCTGCAGTCGTTGCGGCGCACATAGGCTGGGTTGAGCCCCAGCTTGCGTCCGTCCGGAAAGGCGACGGTGATGAGGCGCGTCTCAGGGTCAAACGAGCACCGCACGGGCGACGTGCGCTTCAGCTTGGCAACCTCCTGCACCACCGCGGCGCCCAGCTGTCCGAAGCGCTGCGCCACCGGGCCGGTGGGCTGCTCGCACACGTGCGGGCGCCCGCAGTCGCCCGCCGCAGAGAGCTCCGCCTGCAGCGGAAGCTCCACCAGGTTCGGGATGCCGAACTGCGCGCACACCGCCGCGCCGCTGCCGCTGCCGAAGGGGCGATGGCGCTGCCCGTCCGGCGTCTCCAGGTACGCCATGTTCTCAACCACCGCCACGCAGGGCACGCGCAGGCGAGCAAACATGCGAACCCCCTTCACCACGTCCACGTTGGCCAGCTTCTGGGGCGTGGTCACCACCACGGCCGCGGTGATGGGCAGCAGCTGGCACAGCGTCAAGTGGATGTCGCCAGTTCCGGGGGGGAGGTCTAATACCAGGTAGTCCAGGGAACCCCATTCGGAGGTTGTGATGAGTTGGCTGATCACCCCGGACACCATGGGCCCCCGCATGATTGCGGCGCCCTGGCCGGTGAATCCGAAAGAGACGAGCTTGACGCCCTGGTACTCGCAGGGCGTGATGGCCTTGGTTTGGGCGTCCATCTCAAGCACCGCCGGATCAGGCGAAGTCATCGTGGGCAGAGAAGGCCCGTAGATGTCCGCGTCGAAGATGCCCACCCGAGCGCCCATCATGGCCAGCGTGTATGCCAGGTTCACCGCGACTGTGGACTTGCCCACGCCACCCTTGCAGGAGGCGACAGCGATGATGTTGGACACGCCGCGCAGGCCGGGGGGCGCAGCCGGGAAGGCGTTGGCGCTGGCGCTGGCGGTCATGCGCAGCTCAACCTGCACAAGCAGAGGATAGCGGTGAGCAAGCGCTCGTCCGCTCCCGTGGCCTGCACGCGCCTGCTTGACCCAGGGCAACGCCCCGACGTAGTCGCGCGCCTTGCGCTCGAACTCGTCCTTCACGGGGCACGCCTGAGGCGGCGAGATGCAGGGCGGAGGTTGCGGTGAGCCTTGGTGCGCAGGCTGCCCCACACGCAGCACAGCGCACCGGCGTGGTGAGCTCAAGCACGAAGGAGATACGGCCGGTGTGTGGTTCCACCAGCAGTTCCTTCACAAAGCCGCACTCCACAATGTCTGCGCCAAAGTCGGGGTCTATGATGCGCCGCAGCTCCGCGTACACAGCCGCCTCCGCGGCGGCGCTTTCGGGCGGCGGGGCCGCGGCACAGCGCGGCGGGCGAGGGCGCGTGCGGCCGCCAGCGCGAGGAGGTAGGGCTGAGCCTAAGCTCCACCTCAGCGCCGGGGCTGCCAAATGAAAGAAGGGGCGGCCCGCGCCGCACGGCCGGGCGGCACAGCGGGCCGCGGGGCTGGCCCTGGCGAGGCGCTGCGAGCAGGGCGGCGCAAGGCACAGCACGCGAGGTGAAGCAGACGCCATGGGCGCTGCACCCGGGCTGCAGCAGCGTGAGAAGGGGCCTCACCAAAGCCCTGCACGCACAGCAGGTCAACAGCACAGCAGAGCGCCGCAATGCTCCTCGAGAGCGCGCAATATTGCGTGCGCTCTATCGCTGCTCTATCTTTGGCGCGATATTTGACGTACGACCAGTCGACGACTCGACGTGTCGACCACTTCCGGGTCCCGGCCCGTCGCGCTCGAGTGTGCAGATGCAGGGCATTGCGCGTGGGCGCCTAGCAGAGGAGCGCAAGGCGTGGCGAAAGGTGCGTTGCAGCTAGCTCCCACCCCTTGCGGCTTCCCGGCGCCGGTCTCGCCAGGCGTGCCCGGTGGTGGCAACGGGGGCGCACGGCTCCGCTGCGCGGCGCGGACTGTTTCCTGGTTGCGGTGCGGAGAGCTCACTCGCTTCCTGCGTGCCCTTTGCTTGCTCCAGGACCACCCCTTCGGCTTCGTGGCGCGTCCCGAGACGGCGCCGGACGGCTCCGTCAACCTGCTGAAGTGGAGCTGCAACGTGCCTGGCAAGAAAGGCGCGCGGGGCTGCACAGGGCAGGCACACGTGCGCCTCTCTGAAGCGGTGCACCCCCCCCAGGCACGCAGTGGGAGAAGGGCCTATACCCAGTCACCCTCGAGTTCACCGAGGACTACCCGTCCAAGTGCCCCAAAGCATCCTTACCAGCGGGCTTCTTCCGTGCGTGCCCCTTTGGCGCTCTCTTTCGCTGCCCTTAGGGTTGAAAGGCTCACCAAACTCCCTGCGCGCCTCCGCGAGACGCTCACGCGCACCGCGCCTGGCACAGACCCCAACATATACCCCTCTGGCAAAGTGTGCCTGGTGCGTGGTGACAGAATGCTCTCCTATCACCTGCTTTTTGTCTCACATGGCGTTTTCTGCGGCGCGGCAGAGCATCTTGAACGACGAGAAGGGGTGGAAGCCGAGCGTGACCATCAAGCAGATCTTGACGGGTATCCAGGAGCTGCTAGATACGCCAAACAACAGCGACGCAGCACAGGAGCCAGCCTGGCGGTTGTACCACGCTTCAGAGTCAAAGTACATGGAGCGCGTCAAGCAGGAGGTGAAGCGATACACGCCCACCGGGGTGCTGTGACCGGCCTTGCCGTTGCCAGCAAGCAGCAAGAATACTGAATCGCCGCGGGCAGCCTCCCGAGCCTGCTCAGCCGAACAAACAACACAGCATTGATGCCCGTGTATGGCATATAGACTCCTTCCTTCGGGGCGTAACCTGTGCGACTCGTAGTCGGTCCATGCATCCTGCGCCTTCAGTTTGTTTGCTCTAGTTGCTTCACTCCTTCACTGCGCCCCGCGCCGCTGCGCCACCGCCAGCTTGAGGCAGATCAGCATGCGCTTGCTCTGCGGCGCGGCGCGTGAGGCGCCAGGCGGTGAGAAGGCGCGGGGCGGCATGTGCCGCGCACCCCGGGCAGCTCCTTCACGGCCTTGTCGGCGCTGGCGGTCAGCTCCTTCACCTGCGCCTGCACAGCCGCACGCACGGAGGCGACTTCGCCGGGAGACTGGCATGGCTGAGCGGCCATGGCGAGGGCGTTGATGGCGCTATGAGGGGCGTATCAGTCGCGGTCTCTCAGCACAGCGGACGATAGCCTGCCTCGCTGGCTGTGCGACAAGGGCGCACCGGATCTTCTCTTCGTTGGCCTCCAGCGACTTCAGGTAGTCGTCGCTGAAAGCGCGGGCGAGTCTCAGCGCGATGATGCGACACGGTCCGGCGCGCAACGGAGAGGCTGAGAGCCGCACGTTTGCTTGCACTCACTCGCGCCCAACGCAGCCTCCTCCGCCAGCAGCTTCTCGTGCGCCTCGTGCGCGACGGCCAGCGAGCTCTGAAAGCGCCAGGCGCAGGTGAGAGGCAGGAGGCGTACGTGAGACTTTTTCCCGCCTCCCCCCACCCACTGAAACGTGCACGCACCTGGCGCTCCGCCAGCAGCGACGCGTGCACGCGGTTCTGTGCGCGCGCCGTGTCCAGCTTCTGCGAGGCTATCTGCAGCGCGGTGCGCGTCTGGTCCACCTCGCTGCGCAGGAAGGCGAGCTCCGCGCGGCGCCCCTTCGTCTGCACCTCCAGCGCCACGATGCTCTTCTCTGCGCGGGCGCGGGACGATCAGAGACGCACGCGGACTCGGACTGCACGCACGTTCAGTCTCAAGCGTTTTCGCCAGACGCTCGCACGACGCGTCGATCGTCCTCAGCGTGTTCTCAAGTGACGCCGCGTCGCCGCGCTGGTGCGGCGCGCTGAGCACAAGCGCACGGCCGCTCTGCATTGTGACGCAAGGACAACAGACAGAGGGGGGCTTGCAGATAAACTAAATGCAACTCTCGCTCGCGCTTGCTCTCGTCATGTTTTACTCTTTCAGCGCAACTGGTCTCCTCGCCCTCCTGTCTGCGCCACCTGCGCGCGTGCCTGGTCGCACAGCGGCAGCGCGCCGATCTCCGTCCATCGCGCGCATAGCGCCACAATGCGGCTCAGGATCCGCGCTCCCAGCGCCGGATCCGGCTGTCCATTGAGCGCAGTGACGTAGTGTTTGAGCGCCGTCACTGCAGCGTCCTGGGAAGTGCTCGAGTCTGTGACGCCTGGGCCGGCGCCAACGCCGGTAAAGCCCGCGTCCAGCGCGGCTCCGTGGAGCGTCGGACGAAGCACGCGCGCCCTTCCCAGCGCAGCGCGTCTCCATCCGTTTCTTTGGAGGCTCTCGTCCACGCCGAAGGTGCGCATCACCTCGGCTTCCTCGATGCGCCACTGCGCCTCCGTCTGCTCGTACAACGACAGAGCCTCCGCGTGCCTGCCCACGGTGTCGAACCGCACGGCGGCGTTGTGGCGCGCCAGAGCGTTGCGGGGGTATCGCGCAAGCACCGCCGGCCACAAACGCAGCTCGCACTTGTAGGGCTCCAGTTCGCTGCGCAAGCGCGCAAACACCATTGCCGCAAGCGCAACGCCCAGCGCCCCGAGCAGCGGCCGCGCGCGCGGGCTGTCGAGGCGTCGCAATGCGCGCTCAGCCGCCGCTGCGCAGAGGATGCAGAATGGCGCGGAGGGCAGGTAAAGCAATCGTTCCCCCAGCGTGGTACCAACCGGAAAGGCTACATTTGCAGCCGGCAGAAAGGTGATAAAGCCCCAGGCGGCGCAAAACAGCATCGCGCGAGCCCCGCGCCGCGCCATCTGCGCCACAGCGACGGCAACCGCGGCGTACATGCAGGTTGCGGTAACCATCCGTGCATCCCACGGTGTGAGTACCAGCGTTCCGCTGTCCCATCCGTGGTTGATGGCCTGGCGCCAGGGCCACACCAGGGCCTCCACGTAGCGACAGTGCAGCCAGGCGTAGGAGGCCATGCGCGCCGGGAAGTGCAGGATAAATGCGGCCGGATGGTCGGTGAAGCCCAGGGGAGGGCCCCAAGGCCGAATCAATGCGCCACGCAGCGCGAGTAGACAGCACAGAGAGGCAGCGCAGGCGCGCGTCAGGCGCGGCTGCGCCAGCGGTATGAGCGCCAGGGTGGTGAATCCGTTCTCCTTGCTCAGCGAGGCGAGGAGGGCGAGGAGGAGAGGCAGCGCTCGGTGGTCACGCCACGCGGCCAGCAGCGCCAGCTGTTGCAGCGCCAACGCCTGCACGTCCGCGCGGCCGTACAGCGTGGCTACGCTCTCCACGTGCGCCGGGTGCAGGGCGAAGAGCAGCGAGGCAAGCAAGCATGTGAGTGGGTGGAGGCCCAGGGGCCCCGCCGCCACCCAGTACAGCAGCGCGGCGCACACGCCGTGCAGCGCAACCGTGTCGCGGTGCAGCGCGGCCAGACAGGCGTGCGGTGGCGCGTCGCAGGCGTCGTGAGTCGCAGTCAGCGCTCGGTCGCCCACCCCCGCACAGCCGGGCCGCAGCAGCAGCGAGAGCCGCAGCCCCGCCACGGACGCGGGGCGCCACTGCTGGTTACTGGTAGCGCCGTTGAGCACCTGCCCCCAGAAGTCACGCTGCCAGCCAGAGACGAGCCACTGTCTCCACGGGGAGTGCAGCTCCGCGCTGGACACGATATACACGTCGTCGTACACCGTCTGGTGGCCCACCGCCGGCGCGAAGCTCAGCACGGCGGCGGCGAACGCGACGAGCGCAAGAGCAGCGTGAGAGAGGAGCGAGAGACGCCGCGGTGCGTTACGCGGAAGCATGACGGCGTCACCACAGGGGCGACATGCTCAGTGCGGGTGACAGAACAGGCGGGGGAAGGAAATGGTGTGAAGATTTGGTGGAATTGGTGCATTAGTGGTCGGGAGCAGGGGAGGGAGTGAGCTCAAGCGAGCGAGACTTTTGTGAGCCATGCAGGACGGCTGGGCGCCGTTTCTGCGTTTCATTAGATTGTCTGGCCCAGCCTCATGCCTACGGGTCTCGGAGTGCGAGTGCTGCTGCTTGCTGGACCGTTGCGTCGGTGCTGTGCTTTGCTGCCGTCGCGTTGATCACGAAGTCGGCGCTCATATGCATCGCTCGCTCGCGCGTGGCGGGACAGCGCAGGTACATCCCCAGCGTGTTGCATGCGTCCGCTGCCAGCAAGCTGCACTCGTGACGCCGCAGCGTGCGCACCACGGCGTCGATGCCAAGAGATGCCTGGAGCAAAGCGGCCTTTGACAGAGCGATGGCTCCAATGGCTTCCATTGCCGCGACAAGGCAAAGAGGGAAAAATATTCTTTCGTTGGTGATGTCGAGGTTCAGCACTTTGATGAAGAGGCCCATTGCGCCAGCAGCAGCCACAGCCTCAGCCACGGAGAAGTCCATTCTGCACATCTTCTCCAGGGACTGGCAGCCATTCAGTTGCACGTCTAGATCAGTCGGGAAGGCGCGCAGTGCAGCCAGGACATGCTGGATGGCGTCCAGCACAGCAGGAACACCGGGCGTCCCCTCCAGGCCACTGCAGCAGGCGTTGCGCAGAGCATGCAATGCGGCACCCTGCACATTAACGTCCAACGGATGCACCTTCAGTGCAGCCACTGCCGCCTGGAAGATGGGAGGCAAGAAGGCATCCTCGGTGTCTGGTGCAGCGTAAACGTACTCCGACAGCGCCAAGCAGCACGCAGCCTGCACGCCCGCGTGTGCGGCGTGCAGTGCGGCACAGCGCAGCAGAGCATCCCGTACACCAGCCGCTTGTGCCTCTGCGAGAGTTGCTTCCTTGTCCTCAGCAGCTAGCAGCGTGCACAGGGCCACACAGCAGCGCTGCGCGTCCGCAACAGACTGGCGAGAGTCGCTGAGCTGCTCCACAATCTCCAGGAAGTCCTCAGCGTCGCACAGAGCGAAGGCCAGGCCGGGGCGGGTGACCAGAGCGCAATCCACTACGTTAACTTACGCAAGGCAGGGCTGCTGCATCAGGATGCGCGTGAGCAATGCGTCGTTCACCAGCGGACAGCCTAGCAGATCCAGCTGAGTGAGTGTGTTGCGTGAGCGAGCAACGAGGTTGCGCAGCCGGCGCCCAGTTAGCCGCTCGTTCAGTGGCGCCTCGTTCACGCACAGCTTGTGCCACAGGCAGGGCTCTTTGGCTGCCTCGCGCCAGCTGGGGCAGACGGAGGCGGCGGCGCAGAGGTCGCGCACGCTGTCTGGGTTCGCAGGAAGGAAAGGAACCAAACCGCTGAGAGAAGATCTTCACCAGCACCCCATGGGGTAGAGTTGAAGCATAGTCCATGCTGGCCAGCTGTTGAGCAGACAGCTCGATACGCGGAGGGGAGTCTCTGCGTACCCCCACCAAAGATCGCGCTAAGATCGCGCTAGGCTCCGCAGCACCACGTCTTCGATTTCGTTGCGCCTCCCTCCCTCTCTCCTGCCTAGGGCAGCGATGCTTCGCGCAGCGCTTAGATCTCCACACCCACATCGCTGGTTGTGTGCCTCCTCTCGCTCTTGCAGCTGGGTCGCCGTCACAGTGCTCTTCTGCGATAGCTGCGGCTACGGCCGCCACGCCCAGAAGCTGGCAGAGACGCTGAAAGACAGCGGCGCGGCGGTGCTCACTGACGGCCGAGGCGCAGTTGGGTCCTATGAGGTGAGCGCAGCGGTGGTCGGCAGCACCGGTGGCTCTGTTTCTCTGTGGTCGAAGCGTGCGACGGGCGAGCCGTCGACGCCGCAGGCGTTCCTGGCGCTCAACTCGCTGCTGCAGAGCGAGCTGCGCCAGCTGCGACGGCTGCACGAAAAGCCGCGCCAGCCAGAGCTCAACGCTCCTCCGCCGTGAGCAACGTCCTGCCCGATTTTCTGTTTCCTGGGTGGTTCCGGGACGCGTGCGTGCATATTTCTGGCCACTGTGCTCCAGCCTGGTCCAAGACATGGTCTGACTCTTGTGCTGGCCCGGTGAGGGCCCAACCGGGACTCTACTTGTCCTGAGGGGATGCACCACCCCGGCCGGTGATGCGCACGCCTGACGGCACCGCGGGGAGAAGGGGGCGCAGCCAGCGGTCTCCCTTGCCTGTGATGCGCACACACGTGGTCGTCGTGCCCAACTGGTTTCCCTGCGCGCGCTATGCCCTCAGTCCAGACGGCTTGCACATCGTGCTGTACGCGCCTGCGCTGCTGGAAGGCCGTGCAGGCGCCGGCCAGAGGGCAGCTGAGGCTCGTCACTGGTCGTGTGCTTGGATGCAGCATCTTTTGCTGCGCTGACTGCGCTCGCCCACATCGCGCGAAGCGCCTGAAGGTCCATACTTGTGCCCGTCACAAGACGGTGGCGCAGTGGGCGGGCGCGTGGGCACACCACCATGAGGAAAGGGAAGAAAGAAGAAAAGAGAAAGGCCCTTGGGGCCGCTGCTGACGCGCTGCGGATTACGGATGTTGCTGCGCTCACCATTTACTTCAGCCAGAGAGCCGCGAGCAGCCTTCTTGTTCATCAAGTCCCGATGCCTGCGTGGAACGAACAGCGAGCGAAAGTATGCGCTATGCGGACTGTGGCACTCTTTACCCCCCGTCTGCGCCGTGCCCGTCCCTTGTTCATCAAAGGACATGGAGTCCACACTGGAGGTTGCGCGCCGTGCGGTAGAGGCTGATATGGCTCACAACTATCCTACGGCTTTCCAGCTCTACTCCCAAGCCGCCACGGAGTTGGAGGCGTTCGCGGCCAGCGCGAGCAGCAGCCGCACGCCAGAGGAGATTGCAGGTGCGCCAGCTCTTCTGGATTAGATACGCGCAAGCGGAGATGCAAACTTCCCCAAGCGCACTCATGTGGACTGCCGCTTACCACCGCCGGACCTCGCAGCCATCCGCGCCAAGGCTGCCGAGTATCGCGCGCGCGCTCAGGCGCTGCAGGGCCCGGTGCGTGCACTGCGCTGAGCTTCTCAAAACAGTTGAGCGCCCACTTGCTCTCCACACTCACCGCCCTTGTGCTCTGCAGGCGCAGGCTGCTTCGATGGCCACTATGGCTCAGGCGGCGCAGGTTGGCGCCGGACTGGCGAGTTCAGGCACGCAGGCCGTTCGCGCGGCAGGCGGTGCGGGCCAGCTAGGCGGTGCCGCAGCGCTGGGCGGGGCGGCGGGCCTCATCCTGCTGGGTCCGCTGGGCGCGGTCGCCGCTGCAGGCGCGGCTGCTTACGCTGCGACGCGCTCCGACGAGGTGGGCGACGTTGCACGCAGCGCGGGCCGGCAAGCGGTGGACTGCGTCTCCGCCGCAAAGAACTTCGATGCCCAGCACGACATCAGCGGCCGCGCAGCCGCGGCTGCTCGCGCGGGCGTGAGCAAGGCGAAGGAGCTGGAGGCCAAGTACGACATCAGCGCCAAGGCCAAGGCTGGCGCGGAGAGCGCGCTCAAGTCTGCGCGCGAGCTCGAGGCGAAGCACCAGGTGACGGCGAAGCTGGGCAACCTCATGGGGCGGGGCCTGGACCGCCTTTCCAGCATGCTGGACACCAAGGCGCCCGCCCCGGCGCCGCACGCGCCGGGCTCCTCCTTCCTCCCTTCTGTGCCTCGCTGAACAACTCATGCGACTCATCTTGTATCACACACTGGCTTTGGCTCACTCATGGCCGCGCCATGCCCTGAGGCGGCCCTGTTTCCTTGACAAACGGGTGGACCAGCGCCTGTGCGACGGTGAGTCGGTGTCCCGGGTCAAGAGACCACATCTTCTCCAGCAAATCCGCCAGGTGACCCACCCGTCGGCGGTCCGCCTCGCCCAGGTCCTTGCCGGAGTCGCCCAGGTCCGCCGCCAAGTCGCGCGTGGGCCCCGTGGCGCGGATGAGCCGCCGCACAGTCTGCTGCGAGCCGGCGTCTGTCTCCAGCACTCCGAACGTCAGCTCCGCGTCGAAGTGCCGGTCGCGGAAGAGCGGCAGCATGCGCCGCACGATCTTGCGCGGAAAAGGCCCCTTCACGTCAATCATCAGCTTCAGCATCGCGTTGTTGCTACCTCCAGGGAATGCCATCGCGCCCGTATACAGCTCATATAGAACGCAGCCGACGCTCCAGATGTCCAGCGGGTGGCTGTAGGGCAGGCCGAGGATGATCTCTGGTGCGCGGTAGAAGCGCGACACCAGGTAGGGTGTGATTTCG
>Ga0209355_1002023_pt1 | contig 11359 bp, 12 predicted proteins | sample LauGreSBDMM110SN_3_FD_187563 | JGI IMG/M metagenome (GOLD analysis project Ga0209355, IMG submission 187563) | Freshwater lake microbial communities from Lake Michigan, USA - Sp13.BD.MM110.SN (SPAdes) (version 2) | ecosystem: Environmental > Aquatic > Freshwater > Lake | place: Lake Michigan...
TTTGATTTGGCTGCGCATTCTTTTTTAAATAATACAACTACGATCCCTTGGTGTGGGAACGGGTTTTATTTAAAGGAAAGACCTTTGTTCGTGACCGATCCTTTATGGCATGCCGGTGCGTATTATGTGCAAGAAGCAAGCAGTATGTTTATTCAACATGTTATTTCAGAAATCTTTCCAGATCCGAAAAATAAAATAGTGCTTGATTTATGTGCGGCACCTGGAGGCAAGAGTACCTTACTTGCCAATTATTTTAATGAAGGATTAGTGGTATCCAATGAAACCATAAAATCGCGCAATGCTATATTAGTGGAAAATATAACAAAGTGGGGCAGTGATAGAGTGGTGGTTACTCAAAATGATCCTTCGCATTTTAAAGCGATGCCTAATTTTTTTGATCTAATGGTGGTAGATGCTCCATGCAGTGGGAGTGGGCTTTTTAGAAAGGATCCAGATGCTATTAACGAATGGAGTGAGGAGAGTGTATTGCACTGTAGTATCCGGCAAGAAAGGATTTTAGAGGATAGTGTAGATACCTTAAAAGAAGGAGGGTATTTAATTTATTCAACTTGTTCTTATTCATTTGAAGAGAATGAAAAAATAATGGATTTTATAAGTGATATACCAGGTATGCAAAATGTAGACCTATCTATTTCTGAAAATTGGAATATAGTGGTGACTGAAAGTCCAAATGCAAAAGCAAAAGGATTTAGGTTTTATCCGGATCAAATAAAAGGGGAAGGTTTCTTTGTTTGTGTTTTTCAAAAACAAAATAATCCAAGTACTACTTTTTATCAATCCACATTCAATTGGAATATTATTACAAAAAATGAAAGCGCTGTTTTAGCAGACCATTTAGTCCTGCCCTCTGCATACGAATACATCAATCATCAAAATACGATTATTGCCGTACCCTTGGATATGGCAATGCCAATTAAAACATTGCTGTCGCATTTATATGTTAAAAAAATGGGCATGGCATTGGGCGAGTTAAAGGGAAAAGATTTAATTCCTCATCATGCGCTGGCCATGAGTCATTGGGTAAATAAGCCTTTTGGTAAAATAGTAGTTGACCAGGAAACCGCCCTTCAGTATTTAAGACGTGCCGATATTCACCTAGATGGGGCAATAGGCTGGACAGGGGTTTATTATCATCAAATCTTGCTCGGTTGGGCAAAGTTATTACCAAATAGAACCAATAATTATTATCCTACAGCATGGCGTATATTGAAATACTAATGAATACGTATTGTAAATTTATATAATTAGAATTAATTTCGCTTTTTATTCACATTTCATTTCGGTACCTTTGCATTCATGTTTAGCAAATATTTACTCTTATTCGTCGTATGTCTTGGTCTATTAAATAGCTCAAGTAGCAATGCTGCGGTTAATTATGCAACCTACCAAACCGTTAGTAAGTCCAAGAAAGCAAAGGCTAAGACTTCCGCATCTGCTAAAAAAAGCAAAAAGAGTAAGTCAAAGCGTAGTTCAAAGTCAAAAAAGAGCAAATCAACAACTCACATTGTAAAAGATTCTACTCAGTTAAAACAAGAACGTGATAGCAAAACAGCTTCTCTTCAAATGATTACCGATAATCAAGTAAAAACAAGAATTGCAGATAGTATTCGCAAAACTTCATTATTGAGTGATAATAATAACAAAGAAGGTTATTATGCAACTATGTTTTCTAGTCAGTCTAAATCTACTACCATACAAACACTTGAAGGAACTGCTTCTGTTTTTAAAAGTTTAAGTGGTTGGGATGATGGTAAGTTTTATATTCTTACCAACCAAATGCCGATTGGCACAATTGTAAGAATCACAACACCTGAGTTAAAAAGTGTTTGTGCGAAAGTAATTAATAGTTTACCCGACGTGGGTGGTGCCATTCAATATCGCTTAAGCGATGCAGCAGCAACGATCTTAGGAATTTCAAATAAGATCTTTAAGGTTTCAGTTACCTACTAAAATTTAGTCATGAAAAATATTTTTTTTGCTAGCCTGTTTACATTGGCTATTTCTTTGGTGAGTTGTGCGCAAGGGAATAAAGAAACCAACCTACTGAGTACTTTGCGCGCAAACGCGTTTCAAACTGCAATTCAAAAACCAAATGTTCAAATATTAGATGTGCGTTCCGCAGGAGAATTCGCAGGAGGTCGTATTAAGAATGCATTGCAAGCCAACTGGAATGATCCAAAAGAATTTGAAAGTAGAACGCAGGAGTTAGATAAAAAAGCAACGGTGTATGTGTATTGCCAAGTAGGAGTTAGAAGCGCTTCCGCGCAGGCCTATTTAATGGAGAAAGGCTTTAATGTCGTGAACCTAGAGGGTGGTTTAAGTAGCTGGAAAATGAATGGTTTGCCGGTGGAAGGAAATTCAAATGTCCAACAAATGGCAGTATCCGATTTTGAAAAAGTAATTGCTTCTAATAATTTAGTGTTAGTTGATATTGGAGCAAGTTGGTGTCCTCCTTGTAGAAAAATGCAACCTACGCTTGATCAGGTTAAAAAAGAACAGGGCACTAAATTATATTTCTTGGCTGTAGATGGCGGTGTGGATATGGACGTAATGAAACAGGTTAATTTTGAAGCATTGCCTACTTATATCATTTATAAAAATGGGAAAGAAGTATGGAGAAAAGCGGGCATCGTAGCAGCAGCCGAATTCACAAAAGCATTACAATAAAAAATGGCTTCACTTTTTAGTCGAAAGCAAAGCGCACTTATAATCTAGGCAAGTAACTATACTTGTATTTTAATAAAATAAATCTTCCGCGTATTATTAAGGTTTTCGATATCCTCTTAAGAAATCGGCAATGGGCATTCTCTTTTTTCCTTCCCATTGAATATCATTAATATTCAAATACCCGTTCTTACAAGCAAATTTGGCAAATGTATTCCCGTCCGTTACAAATGTACCCGTTAATTCTTTTGGTGTTTCATGAACAATGGCGGTGCTGTATAATTTTACAATTTTCCCATCTACTTTTGTGATGGCACCAGGAAAAGGAGCCAATCCTCTAATATGATTGTGTATTTTTTCAACAGGTAAGTCCCAATTAATTTCACAGTCTTTTGTAAAAATTTTAGGGGCATGTTTTATTTCAATGCCATCCACCGCTTCGCTTTGAGGAACAGAGGTAATGCTGTTATTGATGATGCCGTTTAAGGTTTTTACCAATAAATTGGCACCCACTTCCATCATGGTATCATGCAATTCGCCAGCGGTCATATTTTCGGATATGGCAATGCGATCTTGCAATAATATATCACCCGTATCAATAGCATGTTGCAATTGGAAAGTAGTGACACCAGTTTCTTTTTCACCATTCAGAATGGCCCAATTAATGGGGGCGGCACCTCGGTATTGTGGTAGTAAAGAGCCATGCACATTTAAAGTACCCATGGGAGGGAATGACCATATTTTTTCGGGCAGCATTCTAAATGCAACCACCACTTGAAGGTCGGGTTTCCATGCACTTAATGCTTCAAAAAATTCAGGAGATTTTAATTTTTCAGGCTGTAATAAAGGAAGGTTATGGGTAATTGCAAATTGCTTTACTGCGCTTTGTTGTAGCTGCATGCCTCTGCCACCGGGCTTATCAGGGGCAGTGACTACGCCAACCACATTCATTTTAGCTGCCAATAATGCACTCAATGATGCTACTGCAAAGGCAGGGGTACCCATAAAAACAATCCTTGGTTTAATGTCCATGGGGCAAAGTTAGTTTATCTGTCATAATTATGTACTTTTGCGCTTTGCACCCTAGGTGCTTTATTTAAAAAATACAATATGCAACAAGTAAAAAATGGGGATACCATTCAAGTGCATTATCACGGTACGCTAGCTAGTGGTGAGACATTTGACTCTTCAAACGGAAGAGCTCCTCTGGAATTTGAAGTAGGAAGCGGAATGGTAATTCCAGGTTTTGATAATGGCGTTTTAGGAATGACAGTGGGTGAAAAGAAAATCGTTAACATTCCATTTATGGAAGCCTATGGTCCTAAACAACCCGAAATGATTGTGGAGTTCCCTAAAACTCAATTTCCACCCGATTTAAATCCAGAAATGGGTATGGCATTAACCATGAATAATGGTCAGGGTCAACAATTTCAAGTAATAGTGGTTGAAGTGAAAGAAGAAGTAGTGGTATTAGATGCAAACCATGCATTAGCAGGTCAAGATTTAACTTTTGATTTAGAATTGGTAAACATCAATACGCCCTCTAAAATTATAACTGAGTTCTAGTCCAATAGTTTTTAATGATGGCTATTTCTAAGAGGATAGCTTAATTGGTAAAAGGCGTTTCAAATTTCGAAACGCCTTTTTTTATTCGCAAAATTCAAATTAACTTCAAGCATCTTTCAAAAAATAGTTAAGTATGGAATTGCAAACATTAGAAGTAGCAGATAGGTTTATGCGTTATGTGCAAATTGATACGCAAAGCGATCCTAACAGCACCAATTTTCCATCTACGGAAAAACAAAAAAATCTTTCCGAATTATTGGTTAAAGAACTGCTTTCTTTTGGTATTGAGGATGCGCACTTAGATGCCTATGGATATGTAATGGCAACTGTCCCAGAGAATATTCAAGAAACAACATTACAGTTTATTGCACAGCCATTGCCGGTAATTTGTTTTTGTGCCCATGTGGATACGGCCCCGGATTGCAGTGGTACGCATGTTAAACCCATTTTACATCAAAACTATGATGGGCAGGATATCATATTGCCAGACGAGGTATCACAAATTATTTCCAGTAAAGACTATCCTTATTTAAAATCATTTATTGGAGAGGCCATTATTACTGCATCGGGTAAAACCTTATTAGGGGGAGATGATAAAGCGGGGGTAACCATTATCATGGAAATGGCAAAGTATTTAATGGAAAACAAAAACATTGCACATGGCCCTGTTAAAATATTATTTACCCCAGACGAAGAAGTGGGAAGAGGGACCGAGCACTTAGACTTAAAAAAATTAGGCGCTGATTATGGTTATACATTGGATGGTGGTGAGTTAGGAAGTTTTGAAATGGAAACATTTAGTGCCGATTATTTGGTGTTACATATTGAAGGGGTAATTGCACATCCAGGTGCAGCAAAAGGAGTAATGCAAAATGCCATTAAAGTGGCTGGTGAAATAATGGCGGCATTGCCAAAACATGAATGGTGTCCAGAATATACCGAGGATCGTATGGGTTTTATTCATCCTAATCATATAGAGGGTGGCACGGAGAAAGCAAGAATTGAATTTTTAGTAAGGGACTTTGATACCCCAAAGCTTAAGGAGCATGCCAATAGATTATTGGAAATTGCCCAAGGGGTAATTTATTCCAATCCAGATTTTTCCAAAGTAAAACTTAGGATGGAAATAACAGAACAGTATCGAAATATGCGGGAAGTAATTGATCAGCACCCTTTGATTGTGGAAAGAGCAATAAAAGCGTATGAAAAAGCGAATATAAAGCCCATCATTACACCCATTAGAGGGGGCACGGATGGAAGCAGAATGAGCTTTATGGGCTTAGCCACTCCTAACATCTTTACAGGGATGCAAGCCATTCATAGTAAGCATGAGTGGATAGGTGTTAGAGATATGCTAAAGGCGGTAGAAGTATTGGTAAATTTGGTAGAAATAAATTAACTTTAAAAAATAAATTACCTCCTATGTTGTTTTTATTAGATGTAGCTCAGAATAAAATTTCTTTATTAAGTTTATTGCAGAAAGGTGGATGGATTATGTATCCGCTTTATGCTTTATTAGTGGTTGCGATTTATGTGTTCATTGAACGCATGTTGGCCATAAAAAAAGCAGGTGCGATTGATCCTAAATTCATGTTGGTTATAAAGGATAATTTATTGTCAGGTAATGTGACAGCTGCAAAAAGTTATGCTAAGAATACCGACAATCCAGTTGCTAAGATGATTGAAAAAGGGATATTGAGAATGGGTAAGCCATTGGATACCATTGAGAAGAGCATGGAGAATGTTGGAAAATTAGAAATGTATGCAATGGAGCGTAATTTGAATATTTTATCGCTCATTGCAGGAATTGCCCCTATGTTTGGTTTCTTAGGAACCATTATAGGAATGGTGCAGTTGTTTTATGGTATTGCTTCAACAGGGGAGTATACTTTGAACACCATTGCGGGCGGTATTTATACCAAAATGATAACATCTGCAACCGGTTTAATTATTGGATTAATTGCCTATGTGGGGCATAATTATCTTACTACTCAAATAGATAAGACAGCGAATAAAATGGAAACGGCAAGTGCCGATTTCTTAGATATTTTACAAGAAACAACGCATTCGTAAACAAGTACTATGAATTTAAGAAATCGCTTAAGGCACCAACCCGAAGTACATACGGGGGCATTGAATGATATTTTATTCATTTTGCTATTATTTTTTCTAATCGTATCCACTTTGGCCAATCCAAATGTGATTAAGGTTTCTAATCCAAAATCGGAAACTGATACCAAGGCAAAGCAAACCGTGGTAGTTACTATTGACAAAGAACAGCATTTATTCATTGGTTCAACACCAGTCGCAATAGATTCCTTATCCGGTCAATTAAAAACATTTTTAGATAAAGAAACCGATAAACCTTCTGTTGTAATTAATGGAGATAGCGTTGCTAATTTGGGCGTAACGATACAAGTAATGCAAATTATAAAAAAATTAGGCGCAACACCGGTAGTTGCGGTGAATCCTAACCCTTAATTTCAATCTTTTTTTTATACAGCTCGTTTAAGACTAGCCCTTAACATTCTGTCTTTCCCAAACATATCCTGGCGTAATTCTGCATGATAGCCCATTTCGTCAAATAAGGCGAGTAAGGCTTTGCCTTGATCATAATGCATTTCAAAAAATAGTTGACCATTGGGTTTTAAATATTGTTTTCCCAATCTAGCAATGGTCCTATAAAAAATAAGTGGGTCTTCGTCTTTTACAAAAAGTGCAATACCAGGCTCAAAGTTTTTTACTTGCACCTTCATATTTGTATTTTCTTTAAATGGGATATAAGGCGGGTTACTTACCATTATATCAAATTGATTGGGCAGATAAGTAGTGTTTAAAATATCCTCCTGCATCCAACTAATAGCTGCATTTAAATGAGTTGCATTTTGTTTTGCTATTTGCAAAGCGGCTTCGCTAATATCCAATCCTGCCACCATACAATTTGGCAATGCTAATTTAGTGGCAATGGGAATACAGCCAGATCCTGTTCCAATATCTAATACCTGTAATGGCTTGTCAATAATAGATGCGTATTCAATAATCCAATCGACCAATTCTTCTGTTTCGGGTCTTGGGATTAATACATTTTCATTTACAATATATTCATGTCCCATAAACCATGCCTTGCCAATAATATATTGAATAGGCATTCCTTCCTGAAGGGATGTAAGCGCCTTATGGAATTGATCTATTTTAACTTGCGGTAATTTTTGCTCCTTATTTAATACTTGTTTTAGTTGATCCCAGCCGGTGATGTGTTCAAATAAAATAGACATTAAACTATTCAATTCAATATTTTCGTATTCGCTAGCAAGTGTTGCTTTGCATTTTTGTTTAAGTTCCTGTAAACTCATAGTGCAATGTTACAAATGAATGCCCATTATGCGTTAGCTTTGACCAGTTATTATTTAGTGAATGGATCCCTTTTTTTACAATACTATTGAACAGCCAGCAGTCGCAGAATTTAAAGACCGCGGAAGTAAGTTTTTAGCGTATAGCTTCCCTGTGTTAAGTATTGAAGCGTGTAAAAAGCAGTTAGCAAATTTAAAAAAAGAACATCCTAAAGCGGTGCATCATTGTTTGGCTTACCGAATAGGAGTGGATGGTGCTACATTTAGGGTAAGTGATGACGGAGAGCCTTCCGGATCCGCAGGACGACCCATTTTAGGTCAAATAGACAGCAAACAATTAACCAATATTATGGTAGTGGTGGTGCGCTATTTTGGCGGCACTTTATTAGGAGTACCTGGTTTAATTAATGCATATAAAACTACCACATCCTTAGCATTGCAATTATCACCCATCATTCAAAAAGCGGTAGAAGTTAATTATGCGCTAAATTTTGATTATCAACAAATGAATGAGGTAATGATGATTGTAAAACAATACAACTGTTCGGTGGTGGAGCAAGTAGCACAACTATTTGTGGAGTTAAAAATTGGAATTCCAAAACATAGGCTAGAAGAGGTCATTAATAAAATACAAGATCTACAAGGTGTAAGCTATAAGACCGCTTTGCTTGTTTAGTATTTATAAAAACCTTCTCCGGATTTCACACCTAATTTACCAAGCTGCACCATTTCAACTAATAATGGACAAGGTGCGTATTTTTCGTTCTTAAATCCATCATGCATAATATCTAAAATATTTTTACAAACGTCTAGCCCAATATAGTCTGCTAATTGCAATGGTCCCATTGGGTGGGCCATACCTAATTTCATTATTTGATCAATGGTAGTCGCATCACTAATACCTTCAGAGAATGCATAAATGGCTTCGTTAATCATGGGCATTAAAATTCGGTTGGCAATAAATCCGGGCGCATCTTTTACAACACAAGGAATTTTATCAATGGCAGTAGTTAATGCTACAATACTGCGCGTAGTATCTTCTGAGGTAGCTATCCCGTTAATTATTTCCACCAGTTTCATGACAGGAACCGGGTTCATAAAGTGCATGCCAATAACTTTTTCTGGACGGTTGGTAACGGCTGCCAGTTGCGCAATGGGGATGGAGGAAGTATTCGTTGCTAATATGCAAGTAGGGTTTGCTTTTTCGTCCATCAGACGGAAGATGTTTTTTTTAATTTCACTATTTTCTGTAGCGGCTTCCACGGCTAAATCCACATCCACTATTCCTAATTCAATGGAGGTAAAAGCAGTTATATTTTGAAGCGTGTTGGCTTTATCCTCGCTATTAATGGTGCCTTTGTTAATTTGTCGGTCTAAATTTTTTTCGATAGTCGCCATTGCTTTATCCAACGCGGCCTTTTGAGTATCAATAATATGTACTTCAAAACCTTTTTGTGCAAAAACATGGGCAATCCCATTGCCCATCGTACCCGCTCCAATCACTGCTATCTTTTTCATGTATATTTTTTGAAAAGTTGGTGAAAACTCGAAAATTACTTCTTTGATTTATAGTCTCCTCTTTTCCAGGAGTTAATAAAACTTTTCCAAGCTGCCGGATTTAGAATATTCATTGGTGGCAATTGGCCAGAGTAATAATATTTTGAAGCCTGATTGCTTATGGAAGCACCAACAGCTTCTTTCCCATCCCTAGGTAAAGAAGCAAGAATTATTTTTTTCTGAGATTCGCTTGTATTCTTTCTAGCAGTCTCGTATAAATCATCATCCACTCTGGTGTTCACAAAATCTCTATCAAATTGCGCGCGTGTGGGTCTGGGTTTTAAAATGGTAACGGGTAAGTAATTGGTATCATTTACCATAAGCTGTACCACACTATATTGGTTTCCTACTAAATTATTAGGAATTAAAATGGTTCTATCTTTAAATCCTACACAAGTGAAAGTTATATTCTCCCCCTTATTCACGGCAATGGAAAATACGCCATCATAGTTGGTGACGGTTCCGCGCCCTTTATTATTCACTACCACACTAGCAAATGGGATGGCCTTTAAACTGTCGGCGGTCATAATAACGCCAAATAGCTGAACCACCGAATCTCTATAAATATTGGGCGAATTGACATCCGCTTGTTGTGCCATCGCTGGCTGAGCGAGAATCCCTAAAATTCCAATTGTCAATATAATAAGCGTCTTTTTCATAGCAGGGCAAAATTAAGCTAGAACCTTGAATTTTTTGCTAAAATAAGGGTTGCATCAATTAACTTTGCCCGAGTTTTCAACTTTTTAACAAAAACTTCCAAAAATGACAGAATCAGACATCCTAAAAGCACTAAGTAACGTTCAGGAACCGGATTTGGGAAAGGATTTGGTGACTTTAAATATGATCGAAGATATTGTCATTGATGGCAATAAAGTGGGTTTCACTATTGTATTAACGACACCTGCTTGTCCAATGAAGGATTTGATGAAAAATGCTTGTGAAAACGCGATTAAGCTATTAGTGAATAAAGAAGCCGTTATTACCGTTGGCTTTACTTCCAGAACAAGTAGCATTCGAAAAACGGACGACAAAATTTTATCAAAAGTAAAAAATATCATTGCGGTAGTAAGTGGCAAAGGGGGTGTGGGTAAAAGTACCGTTTCGGCAAATTTAGCATTGGCATTAGCGGAAGGGGGTGCTAAAGTGGGTTTAATGGATGCAGACATTTATGGGCCTAGTGTGCCTATCATGTTTGGGGTAAGAGGACAAAGACCTATGATGAGAGATGCAAATGGAGAAGGGATTATTCTGCCTATACAAAAGTTTGGGATTGATTTAATGAGCATTGGTTTATTAGTGGACGAAAAAGATGCCGTTGTTTGGAGAGGTCCTATGGCGAGTAGTGCGATAAGACAATTTATAAATGATGTGGATTGGGGCGAATTAGATTATTTAGTAATTGATATGCCACCGGGCACTGGAGATATTCATTTAACTATTATGCAAACGGTTCCTGTTACCGGTGTTGTGATTGTAACCACTCCACAAACCGTGGCGTTGGCAGATGCTAAAAAAGCAATTGCAATGTTTGGTCAAGCCAATGTCAATGTTCCAATCATTGGACTCATTGAAAACATGGCATATTTCACACCAGCAGAATTACCAAACAATAAATATTATTTATTTGGTAAGGATGGCGGTCGTAATTTAGCCGAGGAATATGATTTGCCATTCTTAGGTCAAGTACCCTTGGTGCAAAGCATTAGAGAAGCGGGTGATGCTGGCGTACCCGCGATGGTAGGGGATGATGAAATTTCAAAAGAAGCATTAAGAGCAGTGGTTTCACAAGCAGTTCGTCAAATTGCGATTCGTAATGCAAATTTACCTAAAACACAAACTATTTCGGTCGCCCCTTAACATTTTAAATTTTAACCGTATTTAATAAACTATCATTAATACATTCTTTTAACAAAAGCACATGTCTAATAAAATAATCATAGCCATAGACGGATTTTCATCCTGCGGTAAAAGCACTTTGGCAAAGGCTTTGGCAGCAAAGCTGGAGTATGTGTTTATTGATACAGGTGCTATGTATAGAGCCATTGCACTTTATTTTTCAAGAAATCATATTTCTTTTCAGGATGAAACAGCTATTTTAAAAGCTTTAAACAATATAAAGTTGCACTTTGAATACAATTCAAATACACTTAAAAGTGATATTTTTTTGAATGGAGAAAACGTGGAACTCCTTATTCGTGAAA
>Ga0209355_1002025_pt1 | contig 11351 bp, 10 predicted proteins | sample LauGreSBDMM110SN_3_FD_187563 | JGI IMG/M metagenome (GOLD analysis project Ga0209355, IMG submission 187563) | Freshwater lake microbial communities from Lake Michigan, USA - Sp13.BD.MM110.SN (SPAdes) (version 2) | ecosystem: Environmental > Aquatic > Freshwater > Lake | place: Lake Michigan...
CGTCCTGTCGGTGCACGGCGGTGGGGTAGTGCACCAGCGTTTCCACGCCGCGCGCGGCCAGCGCGTCGGCCAGAGCCTGGCGCTGAGCGTGGCGCACGGCGAACAGGTGCCACGCCGATGAGGTGTGGGCGTCGTCGCCCAGTGGCAAGGTGAGCCCCGGCACGTCGGCCAGCGCTGCGAGGTAGCGACGCGCCACCGACGCGCGGTGCTGGTTGTCGGCGTCGAGGCAGCGCAGCCGCTCGCGCAGGAAGGCGGCCTGGATCTCGTCGAGGCGCGAGTTCACACCCACCGCCTCGTGCTTGTATTTCTGGCGCGAGCCGTAGTTGCGCAGCAGCCGCAGGCGATCTGCCAGCGCGTCGTCGTCGGTCGTCACCGCGCCGGCATCGCCCATGGCGCCCAGGTTCTTGCCCGGATAAAAGCTGAACGCGCCCGCATCGCCCAGACCGCCGCAGCGCTGTCCGAAATGCCGCGCGCCGTGGGCCTGCGCCGCATCTTCGAGCAGCTTCAGGCCGTGCCGAGCGGCGATCTCGCGCAAGGGGCCCATGTCGGCTGGTCGGCCATACAAATGCACCACCACGATGGCCCGGGTTCGCGGCGTGATCGCCGCTTCGACAAGGTCGGGGGCCATGGCGGCACTCAGCGCTTCAGGCTCGACCGGCACCGGTTGCGCGCCGGTCTGGCTGACCGCCAGCCAGGTCGCAATGAAGGTGTGCGACGGCACGATGACCTCGTCTTGCGCGCCGATACCCCAGGCCTGCAGCACCAGGTGCAAGGCGTCAAGCCCGTTGCCCACGCCCACGCAGTGCTTGACGCCGCAGAAGTCGGCGAACTCGCGTTCGAAGGCGGCGCACTCTTCGCCAAGCACGACGCGGCCGCTGTCGAGCACGCGCTGCAGCGCCGCCTGATAGGCCGCCTGATGGCGCAGATTGATCGCGCGCAGATCGAGGAAGGGAACCGTCACGGCGCTCATTTGTCGATGTCGGGCACGCGGCGTTGTGGCGGCTGGCGCCGGCCGTGCACGGCCACCATGAAGGCGCTGTAGTCGCGGATGTAATCGGCCTCGTCGAAGTGCTCCGAGGCCAGCACCATGCACACGCTGCCCGACGAGAAATTGTCGAGTTCGCGCCAGGTCATCGGCGGGATGTACAGCGCGTTGTACGAGCGGTTGAGGTGCACGCGCTTTCTGTCAAAGCCGTCGTCGAGCACGATGTCGAAACTGCCCGACATGGCGATCATCAGTTGATGCAACTGAAGGTGCGCATGGCCGCCGCGCTCCGAGCCGCCTGGCACGTCATAGAGGTAGTACACGCGTCGAATGTCGAACGGTGCTTGCCTGCCGGCCTCGACGAAGGTGAGGTTGCCGCGCGGGTCCTGGACGCGTGGCAGTTCGGTGATGATGCAGTCGGCGATGGCCATGACGATTCCTTGCGTTCAGGTTCAGGCATTTTGAGGCGCACGCGCCTTCTTCTTTGCTACCTCATGCCTTGTTCGAAATGGCAGACCCCTCAAATCCGAGGCGGTCCGCTTCAGCAAGCCACGCCTTCACCACGTCCTCCGGGTAGCCGCGGTTGAAGTGGTGTCGCCATGGATAGGCGGGGCGACCCGTGCCGTCCTTGAGCTTTATCTCGCTCGTCAGACACACCCGCCTCGCAGGTGCGCCAACCACAACGGTGCCAGGCTCAACGTCGCGCGTTACGGAACTGTGTGCGCCAACCAATGCGCCCTGCCCAATGCACACGCCAGGCAGCACGACCGACATGGTGGCGATGGCGGCAAAGTCCTCAATCGTGACGCCACGCGTCACCGAACTCGGCGGGTGAGGGTCATTGGTGAGCACCACATAAGGAAAAATCCAGACAAAGTTACCAACCCGAGAGGCCTGGCCGATGTGCACGTTGCTGTGCAAGCGCACGCACTCACCCATTTCGCAGTGCCCTTGGATGTCAGACAGCGTGCCAATTTGAAGTTGGCGCCCGGCACGGGTTCGTTCCCTCACGGTGACGCGGTGTCCTGTGACCAACCCCGGCCCGAAGCTGGATGCTTCGTAAAAGATGCTGTGCGAGCGGATCAAGCTGCCGTCCCCAATCAGCAAAGGCGCGCCTTCGCCCACGGCGCTCGGTAGAGCGATTTCGCAATGCGACCCGATCGAGGTGTCGGCGCCAATCCGCGCCCCAGCGTGCACCACCGTGAAAGGCCCGATGCTCACGTTGGCGCCTATTTGGGCGTCGGATGACACGATGGCAGACGGGTGTATGGACATGCTCTGCTCCGAAGAATTCAGCTGGTGAAAGTCGGCCTGCTGCGAGTACTAAATTGCAGCTGAGTCAAAAATTAAAGAGCCAATCAGATTGTTGCGCCCCAAAATATAATTGCATCCCACCACTAAAAATAGTGAGCCAATTTCGAGGTAGATAAGACCATACCAAAAACCTATTTAAGCAGATCACTGTCTTCAGTGTGACCTGACGTGAGGGGGATACGCTTTTTTGGTTACCCCTGCGTACGAGTAGAAACCCATGAGGTGTCGGTCATCAGCATGTCGTGCCACAGCTCCTCGAACGCTGACTTGAATTCGGCACTGCCGACATCGAAAACCTCGTGCAGTCTGGCAAATTGCAGCATTTCCTCAGCACCCTTGAAATGGGCTGAAATGGTCCTGCTGACAGATGCAATCGCCTGCGTCGCTTGCTGCTTATTTATTTTGCCCAGATCATAACTGGCCAGCACCAGCGCAATCCACGCGACATAGCCGCAGCGGAAGCTCACCGAAGCGAAGTTTCCAGTGTTCTGATGGGGATTCATCCTGAATACACCCAAATGCTCCTTGATGATCGCGATATCACTGGAAAGCGAGGCCTGCAGCAAAAGGCCAATATCACCCAGACCATAGTAAGGTATCCCACTCAGAATCTGCTCATGAAGAAGCTTGATTGCTGTGCCGGAAAAAACAGAATTACTGAATTCACCCAGCCAGTTCGCGCAGTAGGGTACGGTATTAGAAAAAAGTTGATCGGCATTCAGTAGCTCGATTCGCTGATTCGAGTTGGCAATGAAATCGGGCACTCCGGGAGCTTGAACTGGCGCGCCGGACTCATTGCCGAACCAGCGGTGGCTGACCGACGCGCTGATCGTGGCGTTCGTGTGCGCGGTGACATGCATTTGATAGAACGACGGATAAATCAGGTCGTCGTCAAACAGAAAATGCACCAGCGGTGATGAGTTGTCCCAGGCTTTCAGCAGATGCAGCGAGTTCGCGAGCGATCCCTTTTTCGGTCCTTCGACAATGCTCAGACTCAAACCACTGGCCAGCCCTTTCATCTGCAATTGACGGATCGCGGCCGTGACTTCGTTGTTGGGGCTGTCATCCGAAATGATGACCCTGAATTTCTTGTAATTCTGAGATGCCAGGCACGACAGCAGCTCGGCCATATATTGCACCTTGTAGGCCGGAATGAGCGTGGTGATCATGTTGACTTGCTATTCGCTTGAGACGTGCCTTGCCGAGCGTGCGCGTGGCTGATGACGGGGCTGATCAGCATACCCGCAGCAGGTGCGCGGCAATCGCACGATGTGGACAGTGCTGGGGCGAAATCCGTGTGGCTCAACGAGGTAATGCACCGCAATCGGGGCGCTTGTCGGCAGATCAGCTGCGCGGCCCCGGTCATAGACTGATTTGTCTTTTCACGCGCAGGTTCACCGCCATGGTTGCTCCCATCGTCAGCATCTGTATCCCCACGTTCAACCGAAGCCGGTACGTTGCTTCCTTGCTCGAGTCGCTGGTCGGTCAGCTCGAAGGTTTCCCGTACCCGTACGAGATCTTCATCGCCGACAACGCATCGCCGGATTCGACGGCCGAGGTGATCGCCAGTTTTTCGGACCGCCTGCCGATCCGATACCACCGGCACGCCGAGAACATCGGCGGCTTTCCGAACTGGCAGTTCGTGATGACCCAAGCGGTGGGCCGCTATCTGGTCTACCTGTCCGACGATGACAGCCTGCTGGGCGACCAGGTGGCGCAGATCATCGCGAAGATGGAGGCTGACCCCGAGCTCGTGACCGTCTATGCCCCCTGGCTGCTGTACGACCTGGTCGCGCAGCAGCAGCAAGGCCAGTTCTACTCAGTCCCGCACGACTTGCGCATCGAGCGTGGTGCGCACACCGAGCTGCTCGACCACGTTCTGCGGCACCACATATTCCCTGAGGTACAGATCACGCGCCGCGAGGCATTGCAGCGCATCATTCCTCGAATCAACGAGAACGCCTTCTTCGCATTCGTCCATGCGGCAGACTATTTGACGCAGGGTGCGGTGCTGATCCAGCAAGCGCCGTTCTACGTGGCGATCACAAACTATTTCGCCGACGAATCGCGCGAGCAACTTGGCAATCAGGAGGTAGAGGTGGCGTGGGACCGCTACCGAGGAGGCCTCGAGTACATGCTGGCTCGCGCCGGTAGCCGCGTGGGCCCTGAAGAGCGGGTGGGTTTGCTTGCCCGTATCCAACAAATGATCGCATTGCGCATGTCTGTCGCAATCCGTCTGCGGGAACAGGCCCAGCGCGACCCGATCGACACTTATATGCTGGCCATGCGCCTCAGCGGCATGGGTTACGGGCACCTGTGTCCGGTGCCGATGCAACAACTTGCGCTCAAGGCTTTGCTGCACATGCTGTTGAACGACGTCGAGCTCAACCGCGGGATTGATCTTCTGTTGGTGGTCGGCGAATTCGAGCCGGCATTACGGCTTTACCTTGCTGAAAATTCGCCAAGACGGGTCGAGTTCAGTCCAGAGCTTCCAGTCCTGGACACGCTATCGAACACGCTTGTGTTCGTCAGTCGGTGCTCAGAGGTGGCACTGCCGGCTGAACTCCCGTTCAATAGACAAGTGCGACTGGTGCGCGAGGAGGCACTGCTTCAACGCTTTGGGCTGTGAAAACCACGCTGACTAGGCAATCAGGTAGTCCAGCCACACCTCGCGCCTAGCTTGCTTGAAGACCGGCCGGCCAGCCGGACCGGGCAGTACGTAGCAGTTGCCGGGTGTGTCGGTGTCCACCAGGCAGACTCCGGGCGCGAGCACGCTGTTGGCGCGCACTCGGCAGTTGCCGATGACCATCGTGTTCGGAAACATCACCACCCCATCTTCGATCACCGGACGCTCGCCAGTGGCCTTGCGGCCCACCGTGCAGCCTTGGTGAAACACCAGCCGGTTGCCGTAGCTCGCCTTCGCGAACACCAGTCCGGGCGTGTGGCTGAGGAAGAAGACCTCGGGCAACTCGACCTCGTAGAACAGCTCGAGTGCATGCAGCGATTTATTCAGCAGGAAAAGCCGTGTCGCCGTCGCAGTGTCGCCATGCAGTGTCCAGATTTCATTCGACAGGCAATACAGGAAGCTCGCATATTGGCCCGACACCAGGGGGTCGAAGCCTCCTTTGTGCCAAGCCCTCACAGCGGCCACGCAGTGCCGCGTGCGCTCTAGCGCTGCTGGCGACGCTGCATGCACCAACGCGCGGTTGTCATGACCGTCGGGGAAGAAGTTGCCGAGTTGGCGACAAACGTACTCCGCCAGTGCTGAGGTTTCCACGCTGTTCATGCTCGGGCACCTTCGTACTGGTGCACCCGCCACCAGTCGACGCAACGACGCAGGCCTTCCTCGAAGCCAACGAGTGGCTGCCATCCCAGCCCGCGCAGCGTGTGCGGTTCAGCGCTCAGTCGCAGTGGATCGCCAGCGCGCGCTGGTAGTGATCCGAGGCGCAGCAGTTCGCAACGGCCCAGGGTCTTCGCAATGCATCTGGCGAGATCTCCGATCTCGCGGCTGCTGCCCGTGCAGAGGTCGAGGGCGCCGTGATGTTTGCGCTGCACTAGCAAGGTAATGGCGTCGGCCAGGTCGTCGACATAGATGAAGTCGCGGGCAACCTCAGCAGGCCCAGTCGCAGCGGTCTTACCGGCCAACAGGCTCAGCGTGATGCTGGGCACCAGACGCTGCATGGGCTCTCCGGGGCCAAACGGAAAGTGGATGCGGCCCCAGGCCAAGGCGACCCCCAAAGCTTCCATCCGCTGCAGCGCCTGCTGGCCGAGTTCGGCCTTGCAGCGACCGTAGCGGCTGGCTGGCCATAAGGGGGTGCGGCCTTCCTCGATGGCCCCGCCTTGCCAGTCATACTCTGCACAACTGCCGGCGACGAAAGCATGTTGCCCGCCTTGCCCCGCGAACTCCAGCAGCAGCGCCATGCTGGCTGCGGTCCAGTCGTCATTGGCGGGGTCGTCCCAATAGCGTCGGGGCGCAGTCGTCCAGGCGAGGTGAATCAGGTGCGTGGGCTGGGCCTCGCGCAAAGCAGCCTGGCGGCTGCGGGTGTCGAGTACATCGCCGGTGTGCCAGTGCAAGCCGGCTCGCTGGGGTTGTGTTTGTCTGCTCAGGCCATGCACCGCGAGACCGGCCGCGAGTAACCGCTCGACGACGGCGCGGCCTATGAAGCCATGTGCTCCGGTCACCAGCACCCGCATCAAAACAGCTCCAGGGTTGGCACCGCGCGGACGAAGCGGCCGCCCCATTCGCGGATGTAAGCGAGTTGCTCGCCGATCTCGTCGCGCAGGTTCCACGGCAGCACGATCACGAAGTCGGGCCGCTGCCGGCGCAGTTCGGCTTCGGCGACCACCGGGATGCGCGAGCCGGGCAAAAAGCGCCCCTGCTTGTGCGGCGAGGCATCGGCCACGCAGGCCAGCAGGTCGCCGCGCACGCCCGCGTAGTTCAGCAAGGTGTTGCCCTTGGCCGCTGCGCCGTAGCCGACCACCGACTTGCCGGCGCGCCGCTGCTCGATCAGAAAGCTCAGCAGATCGTTCTTGATGCGTTCGGCCACCGGTTGCAAGCGGCGGTAGAAGTCCATGCCCGTCATGCCGGCGTCGGCCTCCTTGCGCAGCAGTGTGGCCACCGCGGCGGTCGGCGCACGCGGGTGATCGGCGTGCTGCGCCCACATCCGCAACGAACCGCCGTGCGTGGGCAGTTCCTCGACATCCCACACCGCCAGGCCCTGGCTGGCGAAGATGCGCTGCACCGTGTGCAGCGACAGGTAGCTGAAGTGCTCGTGATAGACCGTGTCGAACTGGCCTTGCTCGACGAGCCGCAGCAGGTGCGGAAACTCCACCGTGATCGTGCCGGCCGGTGCGAGCACCTCGCGCAGTCCCGCCACGAAGTCGTTGATGTCGGGCACGTGCGCCAGCACGTTGTTGCCCAGCACCAGATCGGCCTGGCGGCGCTCGGCAACAAACTGCCGCGCGAAGCCGGCACCGAAGAACGATTCGATGCTCTCGATGCCCAGCCCGCGCGCCACCGCCGCGGTGCTCGCCGTGGGCTCGATGCCCACGCAGCCGATGCCGCGTGCTTGCACGTACTGCAGCAAGTAGCCGTCGTTGGAGGCGATTTCCATCACCAGCGAATCCGCGCCCAGAGTCAGCCGGTCCACCACCTGATCGACATAGCGCCGCGCGTGAGCCAGCCACGAGCTCGAGTACGACGAGAAGTAGACGTAGTCGTCGGAAAAAAGCGCGTCGTGGCGCTGCACTTCGTCGACTTGCACCAGCTTGCACTCGGCGCAGGTGTAAACCTTGAGCGGGAAGTGCAGTTCGGGCCGGGCCAGATCCTCGGTGCGCAAGAACGCGTTGGACGGTGGCGCTGCGCCGAGGTCGATGAACACGTCGGTCAAGGGCGCTGCGCAATGGCGGCACTTCATGTCTGCACTCCCTGAAATTGAGCGTCGATCAGCCGGTGGCTGCGATCGCGATCGGACAACACCGTCAGCGGCAGCGGCCAGGCGATGGCCAGCTCCGGGTCGTCGTGGCGCACGCCGTCTTCGCAGGCCGCCTCGTAGTCGGCGCTGTGCTGGTAAAGCAGTTCGACATCGTCGGTGAGCGTTTGAAACCCGTGGGCAAAACCCTCAGGGATGAGCAACTGCCGTTCGTTGTCCGCCGCCAGCTCGACCCCATGCCAATGCCCGAAGGTGGGCGAGCACGCGCGCAGGTCGACGGCCACGTCGAACACCCGGCCGCGCAGGCAGCGCACAAGCTTGACCTCGGCCGCCGGGGGGCGCTGAAAGTGCATGCCGCGCACGGTGCCGCGCTGCGCGCTGTACGACAGGTTCACCTGCCGAAAGTGCAGCCCGGGGTGGATCGTTTGCAAGGTGAGTTCGCACGACAGCCGGGTCAGTCGGCCGCGCGCGTCGCCGCGCGGTACGGTCTCGACGACCCACAGGCCGGCCAAGGGCGTGGCGGTGAAGTTCATGGCTGCGCCCACGCGAGGCCGGCGCGGCGCGCATCGGCCCGGTATTGCTGCAGGTCGTCGCGGCTGGCGACCACGCGCTGCTCGTGCCAGGCGCGGTACCAGTGCGCGGTGCGCTCGAGCATCGTGGCGGCATCCCACACCGGGCGCCAGCCCAGTTGCTCATGAGCCTTGCGGCAGTCCAGGTGCAGCAGCGCGGCTTCGTGTGGTTGGCTGCGCGTGTCGAGTTCGCAGCGCACGCGCGGCCAGTGCGCTGCAAAGCCCGTCACCACGTCTTGCACGCTGAGGTGACCGGCGGCGTCAGGGCCGAAGTTCCAGGCCTCGGCGCAACTCGCAGGGTCGGCGAGCAGGCGCTGGCCCAGCAGCAAGTAGCCCGACAGCGGCTCGAGCACGTGCTGCCAGGGGCGCGTGGCCATCGGATAGCGGATGGGCGTGACGCGATCGGCGCAGGCCGCGCGAACCAGGTCGGGGATCAGCCGATCTTCCGAAGCATCGCCGCCACCAATCACATTGCCGGCCCGCGCGGTGGCCAGGCCGACCGCATGGCCGCGGCCATCGTCGGCGGCCAGAAAGCTCGCGCGGTAGCTCGCCGAGACGATCTCGGCGCAGGCTTTCGAGGCGCTGTAGGGATCGTGCCCGCCCAGCGCATCGGTCTCGCGGTAGCCGGCGCTGTCGTTGCGGTTGGCGTAGCACTTGTCGGTCGTGGCGTTGACCATGGCGCGCACCGAAGGGGTGGCGCGTACCGCTTCGAGCAGGTTCACCAGGCCCATCACGTTGGTGTCGAAAGTCAGGTGCGGCTCGCGGTAGCTGCGCCGCACCAAAGGCTGCGCTGCCAGGTGGAAGACGATCTCGGGCGCGAAGCGTTGCACGGCAGCGCGCACCGCTGTGCCATCGCGCAGATCGGTCAGCACCTCATCGACTTCGAGTTGCAGCAAGTCGCCATGCGCCGGCTCGGTATCGGCGGGCAAGGCCAGACCGGCCACTTGCGCGCCCAGCGTTTGCAGCCACAGCGCCAGCCACGAGCCCTTGAAGCCGGTGTGGCCGGTCACCAGCACGCGGCGGCCGGCGTAGGTGCCGCCGAAATCTCCGGCACCCATGGCGCTCAGGCCCACACTTTCCAGGGGGCCTGGTTGTTTTGCCACAGGTCGTCGAGCTTGATCTTGTCGCGCAGCGTATCCATCGGCTGCCAGAAGCCCTCGTGGGTGAAGGCGCTGATCTGCTTGTCGCGTGCGAGCGCTTCGAGCGGCTCGCGTTCCCAGGCCGTGGCGTCCGAGTCGATGTACTTCAGCGCTTCGGGTTCGAGCACGAAGAAGCCGCCGTTGATCCAGCTGCCGTCGCCTTGAGGTTTTTCCTCGAAGCGCGTGATGTGCTTGTCGACGATGTCGATGGCGCCAAAGCGTCCGGCCGGCTGCACGGCCGTGAGCGTGGCCAGGCGTTTTTGCTTCTTGTGGAATTCGACCAGCGAACTGATGTCGACGTTCGACACGCCATCGCCGTATGTCATGCAGAAGGTGCCGTCGTTCAGGTAGTCGGCCACACGCTTGAGCCGCCCGCCGGTTTGCGTGTGATCGCCGGTATCGACCAGCGTCACGCGCCAGGGCTCGCAGTGCTGGTGGCGAACTTCCATGCGGTTTTGCGCCAGGTCGAAGGTCACGTCAGACATGTGCAAGAAGTAATTGGCGAAGTACTCCTTGATCACGTAGCCCTTGTAGCCCAGGCAAATGATGAAGTCGTTGATGCCGTGGTGAGAGTACAGCTTGAGGATGTGCCACAGCACCGGCTTGCCGCCGATCTCGACCATAGGCTTGGGGCGCACCGACGTTTCTTCGGCCAGCCGCGTGCCCAGTCCACCGGCCAGAATGACCGCCTTCATGACGCATCTCCCGTGGTGACATCCGCAGCCCGGGCCGTCTGATCAGACATTGCGCTCATTGCTTGAACCTTTGTGCTCGTTGCAGGGGCCACCGACAGCGACCCGATGGCTGGATGCTCGGCCACAAGCGCTGAAACTGAAGCTCAGATGAGTGGCGATTTTCATCGCCAAATCAGCGGGGAAATGCGGCTCAGTTGTCGGCTGCAGCCGGCAGATGTTCCGGCGGCAAGCCAGCCACGGCACGCGCCCACATGCGCTCGTACAGCGCTTCGATGTCGCGTGCAAAGCGCGCGCCATCGAACAGCGTGCTGGCGGTTCGCTGGGCTTCGATTTGCGCGCGCAACTCGGCACGGCGCTCGGGGTCGTGGGCCAGCGCGATCACTTCACTGACGTAGTGCTCGCGGTCGTGGCAGATGAGCTGCGGCACGCCGAGGGTTTCGAGCAGGCTGGCGGCCACACGCTGCGCGAAGATCTCGCCGGTCAGCGTGACCACCGGCACGCCAACCCACAGCGCCTCGCCGGCTGTCGTGTGGGCGTTGCACGGCCACGCGTCGAGGTAGATGTCGGCGCAGCCCAGGCGGCGCATGTGTTCGTCGTGCGGCAGCAGCGGCGCAAACAGCAGTCGCTCGGCGGCGATGCCGCGCGAGCGGGCCTCGGCGAGCAAGGTGTCTTGCACGTTGGTGTTCCAGCGCAGCAGCCACAGCACGGCGTTCGGAACGCGCTCGAGGATGCTGCACCAGTGGTCGAACACCTCGGCCGAGATCTTGTACGACTGGTGAAAAGCGCACAGCAGCAGCTTGTCGGCCGGCGCGTCCCAGTCGGCGCGGTCGCTGGCCAGTGGACGCAGGCGCTGCGAGTCGTTGGGCTGATAGCAGTACGGCATCTGCGCGATCTTTTCGCTGTAATGGCCGGCCAGGGCAAGCGGCGAAACCACGCGGTCGCCAATGAAGTAGTCGACGTAACTCGCCCCGCTGGTGCCCGGAAAGCCCAGCCAGCTCACCTGCAGCGGCGCGGCGCGGTGTGCGGTGACCGGCATCAGCGTGCCGTTGGTGGCGCCCTTGGCGTCGATCAGGATGTCGATCTTCAGATCACGGATGCGCTGCGCGATGGCCGCGGGCTTGAGCCGGCTCAGGTCCTCGAAGTGTTCACTGCTGGCGGCGATGCGCTGGCGCATCGGGCTGCCGTCGTTGGGCCCAGCCGAGATCAGCGTGACTTCG
>Ga0209355_1002037_pt1 | contig 11329 bp, 13 predicted proteins | sample LauGreSBDMM110SN_3_FD_187563 | JGI IMG/M metagenome (GOLD analysis project Ga0209355, IMG submission 187563) | Freshwater lake microbial communities from Lake Michigan, USA - Sp13.BD.MM110.SN (SPAdes) (version 2) | ecosystem: Environmental > Aquatic > Freshwater > Lake | place: Lake Michigan...
AAGTTTGTCCTCATCAATATCAAAGAAGCATTGAATATTATTAAGGATTAGTGAGGCATTATCCTCGGGTGTTAGCTCCTTATCTCCTGGCTCACGTAATAATGTATTATATACATATGTAATCACAACAATATTTTCGCAAGTTACAATACGAGCATTTTTTATATATTCAATATAATCAAGAACTAGCGGAAAACCTTGAATAAATGCTTCACAATCTGTGTTAAGTCTATACATCAAATAATCGCGAATTTCTTGCTCATTAAAATATGCATTGTACACAGCTTGCGCACACATCTTTTTATATTGACTTTCTACAAATGAACCCGTCATTAGTTCAATGTTAAGGTGGGGCTCATAATTTGTTTTTTCATTAAGCATTTGCGTCTTCAGCATTGATTATTGATTTATTGAATTAATGATATAAAAAGTAATATATTATATTAATAATCAATTTTATTTATAAGATATAAGAAAAAATATATATTATAAATAAAAATTATATTAAATATTATTAATAAAAATATTTATATAAACTTTATAATATGAGTTGTATATTATATTATAGTAATTATTGTGACAATTGTAAAAAATTATTAGTAATATTATCTAAGTCAAGTGTTAAAAGTGACATTCATTATATATGTATTGACAAGCGAATAGTTAGAAATAATAATACTTATGTTGTATTAGAAAGCAACCAAGAAATATTACTTCCAAATACTGTAAATGCGGTTCCTGCATTAATGATTATAAATGATAACTATAAAGTATTATATGGCGACAACATAATGAATTTTTTAAAGCCAGTTGTACAAATGGCGGCTCAAAAAGCTACTAACTATAATGGAGAACCATCAGCATTTAAATTTGATTTGTTATCTAGTGGGGTTGTTTCAGACAATTTTAGCTATTTAGACCAAAACAGCGACGAGCTATCTGCAAAAGGGAGTGGCGGATTAAGGCAATTATATAGTTATGCTACAATTGATTATACAGACAAAATAGAAACTCCACCTGATGATTATATTCCGGATAAAATAGGAGAAGTAAATGTTAAAAATTTAGAACAAGAAAGAAATGCTATTTAAAAATAACTATTAATTTAATTAAATTAGTTAATTAAATAGTTAATTTTATTATTTAAAGTTATTATATTAATTTTACTTATTAATGACAAGTAAAATTACTTTTACATTGACTAATGAAAATGCGATTACGCTTATTAACTTTTATAAAATTTTCAAGGATTTACTTATGGATTTGAATACAACTTTTAATGATAAAGTTGGTTCATCAATTGATAACAATAAAGACTATCAGCATATTATTAATTATAGCTTGCCTGATTATAAGGATACTATGAATGCTGACGAATATGTTAGTACTATTGAATTAAGTAGCATTAGCATTGATTTTATGACGTCATTAAATAATGTTTATGAATATTGTAAGCATACATTTGCAGTGCGAAGTATTGATATATTATACCAAAATGAAGATATTTTTTTAAACAAGCCAAATGTTAAAACTTCAAATGCTAGCGCTATATGCACTATGTTTTTACCTGATATTGAATTTTCTGACCTATATTATGATGATACTAGCGCGCAAACAAAGCAAACATTATGGAAATATTTACAGCTTATATTATTTAATATAATAACATCTATTGATGATGTTTCGTTTTTTGGAGATTCGTTAGAATTGCTTAAAATCATCGATAGTAACAATTTTTCTGCTAAAATTCAAAGCACAGTTGAAGAATTAAGTAATATGTTTTCATTTAAAGAAAATAAAGGTTGTAAAGCGAAGTCTAGCACAAATGAGCAAGAGCAAGAAGAAGACACTGAAGAAGGCGAAGACGAAGAAAGCTTTTTTGACATTTCAGGAAGTCCATTTGGAATGTTTGATACTATGTTTAATGATCTTTCAAATAATTTTAAAGACTTTGCTGGTATTAATGCGGATGCTGATGCGAATGATGCAAATGATGCGGATACTGATGCTGATAGCACCGCTAAACACAAAGATTATGCTATTCCAGATAAAGAGGAGCTCTTTTCGCATTTAAACAATTTAATAAATGGAAAAATAGGTTCATTAGCTAAAGAAATAGCTGAAGAAACATCAAAAGACTTTGATTTAGAGAGTGATAACATAGGTGATGTAAATGAACTTTTAAAAGGATTTATGAAAAACCCCTCTAAAATGATGGGACTTATTGACAACATCAATAAGAAAATAAATAGCAAAATGAAAGATGGGTCAATTAAAGAAAGTGAGTTATTAGAAGAAGCAACTGAAATATTCAAAAATATGAAAAATATGCCTGGTATGAATAATTTTAATGATATTTTAAAATCGATGAACCTTGACAAGTTTATGCCTAAAGGTGGAAAGATTAATCCAAATACTTTTCAAAATATGATGGAGCAAAATGTTAAAATGTCTAAAATGAAGGAACGTATGAGGAAAAAGGCTGAAACAAATAAAGAGGGGTTTAATGCAAATACTGGTGCTAATGCAAATACTGGTGCTAATGCAAATAGTGGTGCTAATGCTAATGCTGCGAGTGCTAATGCTGCGAGTGCTAATGCTGCGAATACGACTAGTGGTGCTAATAAAACCGATTTAAAAGATATAACAGCCAATCTCTCGTCGTTGATGGAAGAAATGAAATCAAATACTAATTTTATTGATGATATTATTAAAAAGCAAGGAGTTAGTGCTAATAATACTCCTCGCTCAAGTGATGATCAATCTAAACGCAGTTCTAACAATAAGAAAAAAGCAAATAGAAAAAATAAATAATGCAACCCTTTAGTAAGTGTTGTTTATTATATTAAGTTTATAATATATTATTATACAATATATTATATATTATAGTATTATAAAATAATATAATAATATAATAATATATTAATTAAAATTTATTATTAAGTTATTATATTATAATAAATAATGGCTAGTAGTTCTAACGAAACATATATAGGAAAAAATACTGGTCAATTGAAAGATGGAACTTTTTCAGAAGATAATATTATTACTAAAACAATTAAATTAGATAATGCAAATGCGAATAATGCAAATGTTGCGAATGTTGCGAATAATGTAAATGCAAATAATGCAACTAATGAAAACAGCATATTTTGGTTAGTTAATCCTAGTATTTTATTTAGTAAAAATCATATAACAGAACTATGGCCTAGTGAAAAAATGACACGAGAGCAAAAATTAAATGCTATAACTAGGTTGGTTATCTTATTAACTTTAGCGGGTTTTTTTTTGTCTAATAACTACAAAATTCTTGTTACAGGAATTGTTTCAATAGTTTTCTTAATAATTACATATAAAATTTTAAATAAAGATGTAAATGTAAAACTAAATGAAACATTTAGCAATGAAAATATATATGATAAAGTGAAGCATAATTATACTAATCCAACTAGTGCTAATCCAATTATGAATATATTATTACCAGAAATACAGGATAATCCGCATCGTCTTGAGGCAGCGCCCGCATATAATAAAGCTGTTGAAAAAGCAATAAATCAAGAAACACAAGACTTCATTGTTACTAATTTTAATAATGATGAAACTATTAGAAAAAAATTATTTGATGACAGAGGAGATAAATTTGATTTTGAATGTTCAATGAGACAATTTTATAGTACAGCAAATACCCGTGTGCCTAATAATCAAAATGAATTTGCGCGATTTTGCTACGGTAATATGGCTTCTTGTAAGGATGGTGACGTTGAAATGTGCTTTAGAAATAGCGATCATTAAAATTATTTAAATAGTTTTAAATTGTTTTTGTTATTTATTTGTTAATTGTTAATTAAAATAATATATTATTTAAAAAAATAATATATTAAATACATATAAATGACTTCAACTGTGGCATATCCATATACATTTGATTCGATGTCTAGAATTGGCAATGATAATCCCGCAATTGATCAGCGCAATATTCAAAATATAAATGAAGCCAATTACAATTTAGAAAACTTTTATCCTGCTTGTCCTATGTCAACCGCTATTGACTTTGCATTAAGTCAACCCAATGTTTTCTATAAAGGTTCTCACGAAGGAGGCGTAAAAGGGTGCGCAATAGAGGCAAATAACGATTTAAAATATACTCATATTTCGCGACCTGCTTGTAAATTATCCCTAGTAACAAGACCCTTTGTAACTGTGCCATATTTAGGAAGAGGCTACGGAGACTGCACAATAGAAACACAATTAAGAACCGGACAATTTGATTTAAACAAAAAAACAGTTAATAATATGATGGAGCAATCCTTTTCAGATTATCAAAACTATCCCCTAATTGATAGTATAAAAGAAACCGTTTCAAATAGTGCTTATGTAATTGAAGACGACGCTATGAAAGGTTGGCAACGTGGTGGTATGAGTGCACGCGAATTTGCACGCAATCAAGATAAACAATGAGCGGACTTTTTAGAAAAAGCGACTATATAGTTTGTTAAAAAGTGTTTAAGTTGTTTTTTTAACTATATATTTTTATATTGCCATATTATATATGACAATATATGACTTTGTAAGAAATAAAACAAGAAAATTAGGCACTAGATTAGGCACTAGAAAAAACAGAAACACTAAACAAAGTTTACATCCAAGTCCTAAAACGCAACTTGTTACGCAAATTCAACAATCCTATAGAAAAAAGTTAAAACAACAACTTGACATAGCTAACTTTCCAAAAAAGCGAGCTACGCGAAAAATTATGAGTGCCTATAGAAGTGCGTCAGCAAATCCAAATCTTGAAGAATGTGCTATATGTTTAGGCTCTATGTTAAACCCAGCAGCTACAACAACACTTTATCATTGCAAACATGTATTTCATACTTCTTGCATTAAAGCATGGTCTATACCAAATTTTCATCCTCGTTGTCCTCTATGTACAACACGAATATTATATTATGAAAACCCCACTGTTGTAAGACCAACATTAAATCAACAAGCATTCATCAGTAAGCTTAAAGCAGCACAAGAACGAGCAGTGCAAGATGTTACCAAAATTGACGAGGCTAACTCTATTATACGAGAGTCTAGAAGAGCATTAAAAAATAGGCGAGCACTTGACGGTTCAAATGCAAAAATGTCAAGGAAAGAAATGGAAAATTTAAAGCAACAAATAGATCAGGCAAATGAAACTATAAATGTTCATAGTAATAATAATAATAATAATAAAACAATCGCAAGCCAATTAGAAAACGAATTAATACAAAATAGAATAAAAGAGCGAAAGAAAGCTGAAGATGAGGAAGAAAGAGAACGTGAGTGGGATAGACAACGTACTCTACGGCGCCCAGTTAGACTACAAAACGGTGGTGGTGCTCATTGTTTAGAATGCAGTCACCATTAGTAATTCTTTAAATCCTTTTTATATATTATATAGTTTTCTTTATATTATTAATAGTTTTTCAATATAAAAATTATATTATATATTATATAATATGTTATCTAATGCTGTTAGTAGTTATTATAGTAACATAAATAATATAAATTATGATAACACATTTTTAACTACATATAAATTGCACAGTGACGACGATGATAGAAATTTATGCTATCAGCTACAATTATTACAGGCACTTAACATTGCTAATTATGATAGTATGATATTGGCTACACATATTGATAAAATAGGTTTTTTTTTACAAAACAATACAGAGTTAGAGGCTATTTTAAAATTAATGCAAACAAAATATAAAGACACTAATATATCTTTTATGATTGATGAGCACAATAGTAATGCACTATTTCAGCTTCTTTTTAGTTACGATTATTTTGACGTAACTCATAAATGTTTATGTAAATATATAAGCGAAAAAAAGCAAAAGAATGAAGATGAGCTAGCAAAGAATGAGCTAGCAAAAGAAACATATTTTGACGAACTTAAGAATATAATTTTATTATAATGTAATCATTATTTGTCATTATTAAAATATAATCACAAATAATCAATAATGTATAATTATTCTTTTATGTAAATGCTATTGCATAATTTCTTTATTATTTTATCTTCATTATTTTCCTTATTATTTGCAATTGCGACTAATGTGTGGGTATAATAGTCTTGTTTATTTTCATTATTCTGAAAATCAGGGTTTTCTTTTGTCCATTTGCTTAGCGCAAAAAATTGCTTTGTTGATACATCTTTTATTGCTCGCTTTATCTTTTCCTTATTTATATCTTTTTCCCAACTATTTGCTTCCTTAATATAAAGAGACTCTCGTTTTATATCTGTGCAATATATAGGTCTCTGATAAAATCCTAATTTGTTTATGTTTTCAATTATTACATTGCTTAATCCATTTACTAAGCCATTATGTTTTGTATAATCAAGCTGTTGTAAACTAACCTCTATTGATTTAATAAAATCACTCATACTAATAGCATCTTTGCATTTCTCATTCAAAAATACTTGAATATTAAACTTCTGATTAGTTGTAGTAATATTATTTCCCACTTTTGGTATTAATTCTTTTATTGTATCTGTCAATTCTTTGATCTGATTTTGTTGCTCTTTTACAACATTCATTATTAATTCTTTCGATAAAGCCAACTGATTATTCAAAATATCATTTGAACTTATATGTGTGTTTTCATCAACAATACATCGCTTTTTATGTCTATAAAGTCCCGAGCTGTATTTATATGACTTATTGCAAATCTGGCACTCGTAACAAGTCTGGGGTTTTTGTAGGGGTTTTTTTGTATCATTTGTATCTTTTTGGCGGATTTTATGCTTTTGGGTTGATAAATGTCTGCCGTAATCTTTTTTATTAGACGTTATAAAGTCACAAAAAGTGCAACGAAAAATTTGGGGGTTTTTGTAGGGTTTTTTAGTATCCATTTATACCATATAAATGATACATAAAAAATCCCTAAACTATTTTTGCAAAATAATTAATGTTTTTGAAAAAATTTATGATGCGAAAAAAAACGGGCTTTAAAAGTTTTTGTGAGCTTTATGGTCTAAACCGGTTTTTTTGCAAAAAATACTATAAAGGGTTGCTATATATGAAATTGGACATTTATAAATGTCCTTTTTTGAAAAAAATCCTCAAAATATATTTTATAAAAAAAAGCACCTATAAAAACCTTTATAATTTACAGACCATAAAAGGTCACACACAAATTTTTAGCAAAAAAGGGGCTTTTAAAAAGTTTTTAGTTTAATATAATAAAACAACTTAAAGAAACTTAGAAACTTTGTATTTTTAAACAAATAAACAAATAAACAAATAAACAAATAAACAAATAAACAAATAAATAATAATTTAGATTATATAATAACCCTATGACTTCAACAAGAAATAAAAATAGTCAGTTAAATTATAATTTAGAAAAATCGTGCAAAGAAAAGTTACTTAGAGAGAAACTTTATTTACATTCTTCAAGTGGCCGTCCAACAAGTGAATGTATACCTTCCATCGGTTATACTCCAAGTCATATTTCGAGAGAAGCATTAGCAAATAATTCAATAGACATTGAGTCGCAACTTAGAGGTATTGGTTCAACAAACTTAGAAACTCCATGTCAACAAGTTGTTGCAAGTCTTAGAACTTTAGATTTTAAAGAATTCTTTGAACGACAACCCTACGTCGTTATGCCTTATCCAATGATATATGAAACAAACCAAAGACCTAAGCTATAGATCTAGACTCTCAAATTGTTTATTTAAAAAGTGAAAACTATAAAAAAAATAAAAATAGAATAAAATATAATTTTTATTATAATTGATATTAAATATAATAAAAACTAATATAGTAATATACTAATAGTGGTCACTATGACAAACAGTAATAGCTTTATTATTAGCATCTATAATTCGCGCAAAAATTTATTAGAAATTTTGCAAGAGCGAGGATTTAATATAACCAAATATTCAAATTTTAGCATTACAGAAATAGGCATTTTACTAGATAACAATCAATTAGATATGCTATTAGAAAATGATAATACTAAGAAAAAAATATATGTAAAATTTTACATTAATAAGCTAATTAAACCGCAAAATATATATGATATTGTAGAGGACCTATTTCATATTGAGACAATTTTAGAGAAAAAAGACGATTTAATGATCATTATAAAAGACGAACCAAATGATACAATGATGGAAAATATTAAAGATATATGGGTTTCTGAAAATATTTATGTATCATTACTAAATATTAAACGCCTACAATTTAATATACTAAAACATACGTTGGTTCCAAAACACACACTATTATCATTAGATGAAAAAGAACAGTTTATGAAAACCTATAATATAATGGATAAATCTCAAATACCAGACATTTCGTTTTTCGGTCCTGTATCAATTGTTTTAGGAATTCGCCCCGGTGATGTTGTTAAAATAGAGAGGTCTAGCAGAACAGCTATTGAAGCAGACTTTTATAGGGTATGCAAGCTTTATTAAAAAGTATAACACAAAATAAAATTACAATTTTATTATATATAGTAATATAATAACATTATAGTATAGTATAATAATGTCTAGCAACCAAGAATTATTTATATTTGATCAATGTTATACGCGACCAGCTGTTATAATAGAAGCGAGCTTTAATGCGAACTTAATTAACTCATATAATAAATATTTAACACCAAACGCTTATGAGTGCGAAAAAAAAGCTTTAAGAAATAATAGTGATTTTTTTTTGATAAACGACGTTTCATCAATAGGTAGCGCTAATTATACTAATTGTTACTTACCAAAATCAACTAACACCGGAATAATAAGTAGTGCATTAGCTTTATTTAATAGAACTTTTGGCGATCCTCCACATAATAAACAAATTGAACCAATAGCTAGTTCTAGCAATTTTTTATATAATAGCGGTGCAAATAATCCAAATAAGTGCTTTAAATATACTGTAGACAATAAAGTATATGCACCCAAAAAATATTATGCTTATTATAAAAAACCAATAATTAATGAAAGCAATATAGCTAGAGCAACTAATTTACCAAAACCGCAATTTTATAAAAATAAAATTCCTGAACTGAAAAGTTACGAAGAATTAATAAAAATAGATCGCACAAGTTATACAGCAAATGGACCTTTAGTGTATAGATTTAATGAATATATATGCAGTCCAACATCAACTAATGATGCTGCTTTAAATATTCAAATTGTGAATTTAAAAGATAAATATATAGCCTTATTTGACAACTTAGATAATATTAGTGCTGATATTTCTTCTATAAATTATTTGAATAGTTTTGACGATGAAACACTCATTTCTTTAAATGTAAGAATAAACGAGAGAACAAAAGAGCTTAATAGCTTATTAGGTTTTGGCGGAGCAAATAATGGACGATTGAGCGATACCACTTTATTAACACAATTCAAAATTGTAGAAAGCAGTATATTATTATTAATAATAATTAGTGCATTGTTTTTTTATAATAAAATGAGAAAAGTAAAATTGCCAATAATACCCAAAAATTAGCAATATTATTCAATAATATTCAATATTATTCAATATTCAATATTCAATATTCAATAATATTCAAAAAAATTATATATTATTATATTATTAATAATATAATATAATATGGTAAATGAAAATAAAACGCTATTTTACAGTGAGGAATTAAATGAAGACATTAATCAAAATAGCAGTTTGTTAAAGTCAAAAGAAATTTTAACATATAACAAAACTAGCGAACAAATAAACACTAATTCTTATAATTCAATTGTTGACACCAAAGATTATTTAGGGTGTATTAATGGAAATTGCAGTAACATAAAATGCAATTGCAATAATGCAAATTGCAACTGTAACCAATCACAAACACATACTAACAATCAACATCATAACAATCAACATCATAACAATCAACATCATAACAATCAACATCATAACAATGAGCACAAGACCAACTTTATATCAAATTTGGTAGATTTTATATTTGTCTTATTTATTATAATAGTTTTAATAAATATATTATATACAAGAAATGCGCAACATTTATTATATGTTTTAGGAATAACTATTGTATATATATTTTATAAAATATATATTATTAGTAGTTAAAGGATTAATTAAAATATAAATTTTTTCATATTATATATTAAAGTAATAATATATAATATGAAAAGCAAGATTAAATTTAATAATCCAAATTTCAAACACAAATTTAAAATATTTGTAATAGTGTTTATAGTACTTGCTTCTGTATATTTTTTATACTTTAATGATAAAATATTAGTGCAATCAATTATTCAAAATAGTTTACACAATGAAGGCAATGAGGAAACCGCCAAGTCAAATAGCATAGAAAATTTCAATGTATCTAAATACGTAGACGTATGTAAAAATAGAAAAACACAGTTTTACGACTTTAGAATGGGGTCAACGTTATCAAACTTATCACCTTGGGTAATTGGTACAAGTAATAATTGCGAAAACTTATGCGACACTACTCCAAATTGTCAATTATTTACAATGAAAGAAAATACAGCAGGCGTTGTGGATGATAAAAAATGCTTTTTATATATAAAAGCTTTAGACGCTAGTAATATTGATAGAAGTAATATGAATGTTAAGGTTAACTGTAATTCAACATTAATACCTCTTGCAAATTCAACCGCCCGTTATAACGGGTTTGGTTATATAAATAAAAATTATTTTAAACATAATAAAAATAAATTTAGCTATAAAGATGCTTATTTAGATAAAGCAAATGAGTTAATACCTACTCTTAAAGCTAATAGCTCAAATCTAGACGCTTTAGCAACATCTACTTCAGGAAACCATTCACAATTAACCGCAAATGCGCAACATCATACAACCATTATGGGATATTGGATTACTACATTTGGCGATTTAATAGGAGTTAATACAAATAATTTGACCACTATTAATAATGAAACAGATATGTTTAATGACGCTATTGTTGATGATCAAAAGAATAAAGACTTAAAACATTTAGCAGCTATTTCTAAAGAAACACCCGAATTAGACAATAAACTTGTTGACGTTAAAAGTAGTGGCTATGTTAATAATTTATTTTATACTATTTTAGCATTTATTATGATTATTACAATAATTTTACTAGTATTATATAGATTAAATGCTAATGCTATTATTAGTGACAGATTTATGATAATTTATTTCATTGTTATTGTTATATTATTTATGTTTATTCGATTTATTTTAAATAAATAATAAAATAATAAAATAATAAAATAATAAAATAATAAAATAATAAAATAATAAAATAATAAAATAATAAAATAATAAAATAATAAAATAATAAAATAATAAAATAATAAAAT
>Ga0209355_1002040_pt1 | contig 11322 bp, 13 predicted proteins | sample LauGreSBDMM110SN_3_FD_187563 | JGI IMG/M metagenome (GOLD analysis project Ga0209355, IMG submission 187563) | Freshwater lake microbial communities from Lake Michigan, USA - Sp13.BD.MM110.SN (SPAdes) (version 2) | ecosystem: Environmental > Aquatic > Freshwater > Lake | place: Lake Michigan...
CGGGTTAAAAAATGAGCTTATTTTTGGGTAATTATAATTATAATTATAAAGATGGCATACAATCTGGTCATCGTGGAGTCGGCGTCTAAGAGTAAAACCATACAGAAATATTTGAATGAGAGTGCGTTGGGGGGCGTGTTTAAAGTAGTGGCTTGTTTCGGACACATCATTGATTTGCCTCTAAAAACGCTGGGGGTGAATACGCGCACTTGGGAGATAGACTATACCCCGATTGATCAGAAAAAGAAGGTCATTGCGCAACTTAAAGGATTGGTGAAAGAGGCCGCGATGGTTTATTTGGCCGCAGATCCAGACCGTGAAGGGGAGGCCATTGCGTGGAATCTAAAGAATCATCTGAAACTAAAAGCGGGTGGGTATAAGCGTATTACATTTCATGAGATTACACCTCGGGCGATTGCAGAGGCTATGGCGGCGCCACGAGATCTGGATATCGCCTTGATTAATGCCCAAGAGGCGCGGCGGGCACTGGATCGCGTGGTCGGATATAAAGTATCGCCCTTGCTATGGAAGAGGTTTTCATCCAGTGGGCTCTCTGCTGGGCGGGTGCAAAGTGCGCTTCTGGCAGAAATCGTTTGGCGATTCAAGGAATTTCAAGAGCATCAAGCAGAGCCTTTCTGGACAGTGGCGGGTTACTTTAATCTAAATGAGACGGCTCTCACGACACACTTGTATGAGAAGAAGGCAAGTCATAAGATGGAATTTAAGGGCGCTGGTGAGGGCGCGGGGCGGCGGGCTGACGAAGGCGTGGTAGCGGTATTAAATGCGTTGATTGCGAATGGTAAAGATTGGAAGCTGGTGTTTGAAAAGAAAGTATCAAAGCAGAATCCTTCGGCCCCTTATACCACTTCTGCGCTGCAGCAGGAGGCTTATGAAAAATATAAAATTCCTGCCAAACAAACCATGAGTTATGCACAGGAGCTCTATGAGAAAGGTTTAATTACCTATATGCGAACGGATTCGGTGAATCTTTCTGCGGATGCGAAAATCGCAGTGCATCAATATCTAAGCGATGCGTTTGATGCCTCTTATGTGGTGGATCGCGCCTTTAAAAGTAAGGTCGCCAATGCACAAGAAGCACATGAATGCATTCGTCCGACGAACTTTTCTAAGACGGGTTTGGATGCGGAGGCTTTTACACCTGGGCATTGTAAAGTATATGACCTCATTTGGCGGCGTTCGGTTGCCTCACAAATGCCAGCGGCGGAACATATGAACTATCACTTTACTCTGGGCAATGATTCGTTTCCTTACGAATTTCGTGGAAAGGTTAGCTTTGTTCAGACATTGGGCTACTTGGAAATTTGGCAACCCAGTCAGAAGCTAGAAACAGAGCAGATTGCGCTATGGGATAAATTGGCTGCGTCAGGCGTGGGTGCCGCGATCACACTGGTTAAAGCAGTGGGTGAGGCCAATATCACGCGCCCAACGGGTCTATATAATGAGCCTATGCTTATCAAATGGATGGAGAAAGAGGGCATTGGGCGACCTTCTACTTATTCGGCGATATTGGAGAAACTATTTCAAAAGGGATATATTACCAAAGGCTGTGCGCCAACGTCGGTCATTCAACTGCAAAAATATACGCTCAATGCGAAAACTAAGAAAATCAAGACAGAGGAAGAGGCCGTCACTGTTGGCGGCAATGGCAAAGAGAAAGATAAGTTTATTCCGACGTCGCTGGGCGAACGTATTGTGGATTATTTGAAGGAGATTCTGCCATCGCTTTTGGATAAAGATTTTACCTCGCATATGGAGGAAGACCTGGATAAAATTAGTCGGAGTGAGAGCACGAAAGTAGCTATTCTCTCTGAGTTCTATAAAGACTTTGAAGTGGGTTTGGTGGCCGCCGCTGATGCGCGGGTAGCGGCTGTGGCAACTGCAAGCGGTGTGGCTGTGGCAACTGCAAGCGGTGTGGCTGTGGCAACGGAGGAAAGACCACCGGTGGAGATTATTCAGACACGGTATGGTCCTGCCATTTTTATTAGCGCTACCAAGAAATATATCTCTGTAACGCCCTTTATGGAGTGGAAGAAGTTAAACCATGTGGGTGAGATTACTGAAAAGGACATTGAATTCATGTGCCAGCTCCCTCAGAAATATAAAGACATTAAGGTAGAAATGGGAAGATATGGACTCTATCTTGTTTATAAAAAGAAAAATTGTAGGCTACCAGTGGAAGAATGGGATGCCGTCTATCATCAGACCATCACACATAAGACACTACTGACGTTTATCCGCGAGTAGTTGCTTAATGCCCTTTAGCTCAATCACTAGCTCTTGCAGAATGGTCGCAATGTTCTTACCATCTTCGGCCTCTAGGAAATTCTCTAGCATATAATACATTGGGTCTTCCAGCATGGTGTCGTGTTGGTCGTTATTGGACGACCCTTCGTCACTGTCTGTATCTGTGAGTAGGGATGTTTCTGACTCTGAAGCTGGCTCTGATCTGCCGGTAGTTTGCTTATGCGCTGACATTGGGAACTTATATTCTTTACAGCTCTTAGTTTTAAATAATTTATGATCCAAGGGTGTTCCAATAATTCTCGTATTGTCGCACGATCTCTAGGATTCTTTTGTAAGCATTTTTTTATAAAATCCTGGACATTGGAACTAACGGGCTTTGGAAATAATAAATTATTTTTTAGACACGCTAAAATAAAGTGTGGGCGTGTTGGATCATTTCTTGTATAGTTTTTATGCTCGCTCCAACCAAAGGGTTTTATATGGAAGATGATTTCGTATAAAATAATACCAATTGCCCAAATATCTATTTCATATTTATATTTTAATACAGAATCGTTACTTACATAATGGTGTAATAACTCAGGCGCCATATAATTTAATGTCCCGGCCAAACTGGAGCAATACTCATCGGTATTACTCAATATATGGGAATAACCAAAGTCGGCTAAATAGATACGGTGATTATGTATAAAGATATTTTCTGGTTTTATATCCCGATGGATGATGTGATTTCTATGCAGATATTCTACACTCTTTAGTAAAGGATATATAACCGTATGCAAGATACATTCTTCACAGTGGTAATCGTATAATCGCTTTAGTAAGAAACTATGATTCATGTATTTGGTCATAAGGCCCCATTCAGTATCGGAAACAAACCAAAACCATAATGGGAGTATATGATCCACTCCGTCAAATAATGTATGCACATGCACTTCTTTTTGGAAATCCTGTTCTTTTCGCTTGATTTCTCTATCGGTCATTTTATTCCGCTGATACAGCTTTAGGGCGCCTAATTTCTTCGTCTCTTTATGAATATATAAAATGACCTTTGTATAATGTTCATTATAAATAATGCGAAGGATGCTCCATTCATATGGATTAAATCGCACGATTTTTAATGGAGATGAAGGTAAAAAAGTGCATTTCACTTGGGACTGTTTCATTACTTTCTCTCTGGAAAAAATGTCTCTGAACATTAGAGAGAAAAGATGTCTAGAAAATATCTTTTATCCATTCTTATTGGATTCCTGATATTCAGCGGCTTATATATATACTATAACCACTTTTCTAAAATGACGGAGACCTTCGTTGTTGTGCCGACCGGTCCGACAACTGATACGCCTGCTACGCCTGCTACGCCTATATCAAGCACTATCAGTATGGAAAATGCTCTTACGATTGTGACTTCACTTAAAACCCTGCTAAATGGTCTTCTTGGCAATAGCACAATAGATACGTTTACGTATATTGAAGATAAAACCAAGATTCCCAATTATGAAAACTTGATTATATATCTCTCTACCTATAGCAATTTTACCAGTTACGATAAGGGTCAGGCCAACTATATACCTGCGGCTAATAAATTATTCAACCATATTTCAAATACAGATGCTTTTATGATTGTTACATCTGGCTCTGGCTCTGGAACTCTACCCACCTCTATCGCCCCGCCCAATGGGTTACCCTTACTGAATAAACAGATTACAGGTGTTCCATCCAGTAAATTAAATCCGGGAAGCCTTGAGTTAGAAGCCTTTACGGTCAGTTTCTTTGTAAAAATCAGCGATTTTGACTTTAGCGTAGCTGGGACTCAAATAGATATTTTCAAAATTTTCTTTGAGAGCCCCAATTCTATTCGTGTATATGTTACCCAAAATACACAGGATAATACCAAAGTAAATATTGTCACTATATTTGGTAATAACGACAATACTTATACCATAGCCATTGCAAAAGATGCACTAAAAGCTTCAGGTAACCCGATTCTCATGAGTTTTACATACAATAAGAGAGAATCAGCTACCCCGAAACTGTATATCTATTTGGGTGAAACTTCTTTTAGCGCACCCATCACCGCAATACCATCCTTTGTATTAGGCAATTCGCCGATTAAAATTAACGATGGTGGTAAATGGGACGCTAATTTACACGGATTTATGTATTTCAAGAACTCTATATCATTGGAGACGCATAAAAAAATCATAGAATACTTTAACCTACAAACTTCTGGCGTCGCTACAATTATTGAACAACTTAATAAACTAACCACTGACCAAGTTGCAAAGATAAATGAAATGATTCTCGGAAAAAATACAACGATTACTACCATTCAAAAAGACCTTGAAGAATGCAGAGTTACATACGAAAAAACGGTAAAAGAAGCAGAGAAGAAAGAAGAAGAAAAATGGGTTGTTAAGAAAGATGGGTTCGCCACCGTGTCTTCCGATGAATTGAAAAAATGCACATTGTTAAATGTACCAAATCCTTATGCGGCTGCGGCTGCGAGCGGAACGCCTTCCACCCCACCAGCGGCGGCTGGCGCAGCAGCAACAGGCACAGGCACCGGTATTACGAGCGGAAGTGCAAACACTGGCACTGGCACCACTCCCACATTGGATAAATTTACCATTCAACCGTTGGATATATTAAAAGATGTTAAATCCTTTAAACCGGATCTAAGCAAAGTAACTCAGATTAAGACTGGTCTGGTCGGTGAAATCGCCAGTTTATTTAGTAAGTAGGAATTTACGCACAGCGGTGCATCCTTCGGCGAATATATAGCATGCATTATGCTCGTCGCAAATTTTCATAGTGCTAGCGGCGTATTTGACGTCTATATGCTCTTTATTTATTTTAATAAATTTCTCCATAAGATCACTTTCACGTATAAATGGATGCACTAGGTCAATGAGTTGGTTCTTAGTGCAATAGGGCGCCCGGGTTGATTTACGATCCACAATAATACCTGGCCATTTCTCCATAAATTGTTTTACGAATTCTTCACAGGGTTGCACAGGGGATGAGTCATCTTCCAGATAGGCATCGGGTAGATTCACGGCTTGATTGATACGGCGAAAGGCGTCTATTACTTCGGCATCGGACACGTCTATCAATATGTCTAAATCTACCCAACATGTAAATCCATTCATGCGATACATACGAATGAGTGCTTCCCGTCTGTGATTTCCATCAAAACAGAGCAACTTATCCTCATGTGGGCGATCTTTAATCAGAGCCAGATATATACGATTGTCAATTTCATTTTCTTTTTTGATGCTTTTCATAATTTCATGAACACGCTCCGTATCTGGATAGCGATTCCTATACCATATATCGGTATGCTTTGCCAAGAAATCACTCCGGACAGAAAAGATATACCGTTTGTCTTTTACGACTTCACGGCGCCGCTTAATCCATGGATGATCCTTATGATTGGCGAGCTTGAGAATGCCTTTGATGTCCATTGCGTTGGGGTTGTGATTATGAGGGGGTGCGGGTCATTTTTTATTTAAGGGTTTCTACTGAAATGAATACAATGATGAGAACCGCTATCTGTTATCTTACACAGAACAATGAAGTGCGGCGCACCTATCTAAAAACGTCGTTGTATTTCCTCTTTAAGCATTTTAATGCAGCTTATAAACATCCGGTTATCATCTTTCACGAAGGGGATTACGATAATGATGCGCAACAGGATATTCTAATGAGTGTGCGGGGCAGCTGCCGCGATCTGGTCTCCTTTCAAGCATTGGATCCCAATGATTTTAAATTGCCGGCACACATTGATCGGGTTAAAATGGAGCGGTGTCTTTCTATCAAGCCTCATCCGACACCCTATTGGCGTAATGAAAAATATCGCATGATGTGTCGCTGGTGGCTAATGGAATTTCCCAAGTATGTAAAGAATTACGATTATGTCATGCGCCTGGACGACGATTCCATCATTGAGGAACCCATTAAGATAGACCTCTTTCAATGGGCGGCGGATAAAGACCTCAATTATTCCTCTAATTTTCTACATATTGACTGCGGAATGTGCTGCTACGGTATGAAACAATTCTTTGATACGCACTATCCGGAGAAAAAGGCCGTCATTCAGGAGATGTTTGTGGAACAAAAGATTCCGATGCGCGCGGTGCAGTTTCATCCCTTCCGGGCAATTTTATCCATTACACAGGATCCCCTGCCAGAGGTTAAGGAAACTGAATCGCTCTGGATGCCTGTCATGTATTATAATAATTTCTTCATTACCAAACCTAGCTTCTGGTTTCAAGAAGAGGTGCAAAAAACATTGCGCAAGATAGATCTGGATGGCTCCATCTTCTATTTCCGTTGGGGAGATGCCCCTCTACAGTCATTGATTGTCATGCTGCATTCTGAAGCGGATAAAATTAGTAAGGCCAGCTTTGAATATTCTAAGCGCCTCCAGCGTGAATCGTTCCGTGGGGACGATGGGCACTACCACGCCTATATGCCAGATACCTATGATAAGTCGTCATGTATTACGGAACAAAAAGAATATCAAGATAAACTCAAATTGGGCACCTAAGCCATTTCATACTTGGCCTTATAGTCGCCAATATTGCGTAAAATCCATTCTTGTGACGGGGGAATGCCCATGATTTCTTCTTTTTTCGCATAGAATTCGGGACCTTTCTTAAAGGCCGGACGATAGGTAGTACTAGTTCTGAGTGGGAGGGTATCTTCCAGCTGCATTTGGTAGTATAAAGGGGTGGCCTCGTTTCTCTTTAGGGTAACAAAGATGCTTGGTATAATCTTCTCTTGTGTCTCCATGGTATAGTAGCTATTGGGATATGTAAATATCGCTTGAATCTCACCGTCTTTAGGAATCTCGTAATAATTGGGCGTATTCTCAAAAGCGATAGAGGGGCAAGGGAACGGCAGACCAGAACCGGAATAGTTTAACATACGGTCAATGGGATTTGGTGCCATGATATAGGCTTCTGTATATTGGGAGGGGCGATGGATGGAACCGGTAAGATATACGGTTTGTTCCATCACATTCGCATGCAATTCAACATGGTCATTTTCTAAATGATAGAGCATCTATACTTTATTTGTTCAATATATTTTTAATTTTAATCTAGGTAAATACTAGGAAATATGATGCAAGACGGCGGCAAAAAGAAGCAAACGCAGAAAGCCGGTGTAAAAAACACGGCTCGCGCTACACATTCCGCGCCTAAACCTTCTACGAGAGGCACCATTAGCAAACAGGGCGTTGCGCATCCAAGCAGTCATAGAAAACCTACTGCCCCAGTGGTCTCCTTTGGTTCTTTAACACCTTATGAGCGCCCGGCTGCTCAATTGGTCTCCTTTGGCTCTGAACAATTAAGTGAAAAAAAAGACCTAGTTTCACTATTAAAGAAGCTACATATTACACCCTCTAAAGATATGCCTACGGCTATGTCCATGGGTGGAAAGAAGAAGAAAACAAAGAAGTAAGGTTTTTGTGGTTTATGCGTAGTTGCGACCATCACCGACACCGCCGGGATAGACTTCGTTACGAGAGCATGTAACACCGTCGCAGCGGACAACGTAGCGCTCGGGTAGCATTGTGCCCGGGTCACTGAATGGGCGTTGGCAGGGCGCGCAGGGGATGAGACGATCCACTGCCTTTTGGCGCTCTTGCTCCATGACTTTATCCGCTTGGCTCTGTAAATACATCCGGGATTCATAAGAACTTTGGATCATGTTTTGTCCGGCAACGGATTGCATGAGTTCGGCATTTACAATGCAACGGGGGCGGTAATCGGTAAAAGCTCTTCCATCAGCCATACGGGTAGGGCACATCACTTTAGGATCAGTAGCGACATCGCAACTTTTGCAGGACATTTCTCTTTATTAGTTAGAAGATATTATTTATTTTCTAACGAAGCAGCTGTTCAATCAATTGGGTCTTTGTGCCATCGGTAGGCATTTGGCGTTCTTGGCATAATTCTTTTAATTTTTCAATAGACATACTTTTTAATTTCGTCTTTGAGTAGCCAATGTGAGAGATGGTCGCATCCGTCATATCCTCAATCACCACGCCACCGGTAGTTGCATCTACCTCGTCGCTATAGTCAATATCCTCGTCCTCTGGGTCATCTGGATCTTCATCCTGCATTTGGAAAGGCGCAGAGAAAATCATAAATTCACCGCCTTGTTCTTCATTGTCTTGGAAAATAGAGTTCATGCGAATGTCTTGGCTAGAGACGATACCTGTGCCAATTTGGCCGGCAGCGGGAGTAGAGGCTGTGGCTGTGGCTGTGGCACCACCGGCTGCCGTTGGGATATTGAAGAAGCTTTTAATATCATCCTTGTTCTCAAGCATTAGTATATCTACCTTATCTTCAATACGACCAAGTGCCTTCCAGATTAGATAGAGACCAGCAACCAGCACAATGCCAATCAAACCTAGTTGAATCGTCAATATGAATGAAGTCTCCATTTTAAACATTTAAATGTAACGCACATATTTTGTTTTTCATTTTAATCGCAGTTTGAATCAAGGATTCTGGAAAAGCGTTCTCTTGCAGTAATTCAATACCAATAGACTGTGTGGAGTAGCCGTTTTTAATCAGGTATGGGAATTGGAACCCTTTATCGGTCGGGATCGCCTCCATGCATACATTTTTAAAATATTGAGGGTATTCTTTCGCCAGTTCTTGTAGCGTAAAGTAGTGGGTCGTTAAGACCATATGAATATTGCCACGCTTCGCCAGATGCAGCATAAGCGCTTTTAACATAGATGAGCCATCCAAGGGTGGGGTGGAATGCAGCGGTTCATCCATAAAATAGATGGATTGCTTATAGGTTTTAGTTTTTTCAATCACCTCTTGCGCTTTCATCATCTCCGCTTCAAAGAGGGATTTGGAACCGATCACATCCTTGATACGGTCATGATGAAATATTGCGTCATAGATTTGGATATGACTATAGTTGGCACGAGTTAGTCCGAAAGATTGCCCCATTAGGATATTCCAAAGAAGCGACTTTACATAGGTCGTTTTTCCAGCGGCATTTGGCCCAGTAATGACCAGATGCTTCTTTAACTGAATTGGATTTTCTATCGGATTGGCTAGAATGGGGTGCTTCATTCCACCAAGATAAGTGGGCTTGTTGGTTCCTTGTGAATAAGTTGGCAAGCACCAGTCTTGTTTTAATAGCTGTGACATGCTGCGAATTCCATCATAGATAACCATGGTCTTATATATCCGATGAATGTTTTCGCGCGTCTCCGGAAATTTCCAATAGTTATAAAAAGAGACAGCCGTTTGCTTTAAGGGTTTCATTAATTCGGCACGTTCAATCGTCGGTTCGTATGCCTTCCAGAAATCAGAGGGCATGGTGGTGGAGAGTAACTCTTGGAAGCGGTGGATAGAGGTTTCTACCGTCTTTAGTCGCTCTAGAATGATATTACGGTAACGTCTTAGTTGATTGCTAAAATCAATGACAATCACGAAACTATAAAGATAGATACCGATATAAATAGCGAGCATTACCAGTTGCTTTATTTGCGTCTTTGTGAAAGTATACATCCATTTTAGACCTTTGTAGATCATAGACAGGTAGGCTTTTAAGGACATTTTCAATTTGAGTTTGGTTCTTAGATATATATAGGGACCCAATACCATACTCAGGGGATAGATTGATTGCGCTACGGGGGCTAGATAACACCGGTAGATATGATATAGATTTAATGGGAGCGGATCCAGATACAACCATTTAAATGGCCATGAGTTTGGGTAGAGTGTTTCCATAATGTAGTTCTTCTTGCCATCCTCCAGGGTCAAGAGCCAGTTCCATGTAGCTACACACTTCTCATCAAATAGGTTCGGGAGGGCGTCGGCGGTGGCGGCGTTGGCATAAGTTAGGAGGTTAGATTGACGGGCTTCTAGAAGGACGGGGTCTATGACAGGGTGTTGTATGGTATATTTTATAAATTCTTTTGTATTATCCCATTTTGATAGTCCATTTACAAAAGTTGTTAAATCTATATCATCCCATATGCTCTGAGAAATATAGCTACAAGGGAAGGAGGGTTGGGCGTCGGCCGGAGGGGTTACTGTGACGCAAGAGGTTGAATTAAAAAATGTCTCCAGATGTTCCAAGTTTTTTACAAATTTCTTAGAACGTATAAATCCCATTATCCCTTGGACAGTAAAAAATGAGTTAAGATTAATCGCACTTGGTATATTAAATGAGCTACTGTGTCCTAAAAACGAATGGTCGGATGATTCGTCTGCTTAAGGCACCCTTTGAGACGGATGAACAGGCAATGGATCGGGCTTGGTGGATTGCGAATCGGAAAGCGGTGGTGGGTGGTGATGCGCAGGCGGTGGCAGGCAGCGATGGCAATGATATCGCGGAATCATTAAAATGGGTTTATCAAAAATATCTTAAAGTTAAATATTAAGAGATAAGAGAAATGGATCCGAACGAATGGGGACCAGATACTTGGAAATTCCTACATATTGTGTCTATTAAATCGCAAGCATCTCAAGCGGTGTTACACGATTTCTTTTATAATTTAAAATTTATATTACCATGTAGCACATGCAGAAGAAATTATGATACACATTTTAATGCGATTGAATTTCCAACACATAAAAAAGAGATTGCCGGCTGGTTAATTAAAATTCATAATCGGGTGAATCAATCCATCCAGCAACGGCATGAAGATGAGGCGCTGATGCTGGAGATGTGGAAAACTAAAGCGAGAGCTATAAGGCGGTCCAGTGATATGGGTATTTGGACGTTTGTAAAATGTTCGGTAGATACACACCCGGGGAAATATAAGATTTCCTCACAGCAGGAAAAAGCATTGCATATGTTTTGGAAATTCTTACCAGAACTGCTGCCAAATACGTTGGAAGATTATTCGGAGATTTGTGCATATGTTGAGGAACGCAGAATAATGGATATTGTTTCTTTAAAAGGCGCGTATCATAATGAAGTGCAGAAGTTATTTGATCGGTTTCATTTGATGTATCGGTCTATTAAAGACTGTGGGCGGGCAAATTATTGTGTAAGGCGGTAGAATTGCTA
>Ga0209355_1002041_pt1 | contig 11320 bp, 7 predicted proteins | sample LauGreSBDMM110SN_3_FD_187563 | JGI IMG/M metagenome (GOLD analysis project Ga0209355, IMG submission 187563) | Freshwater lake microbial communities from Lake Michigan, USA - Sp13.BD.MM110.SN (SPAdes) (version 2) | ecosystem: Environmental > Aquatic > Freshwater > Lake | place: Lake Michigan, USA...
TCTCATCAACAACAAACGAACCAGACTCACGTGTTCCTGTTGACGCCAATCCAGAGAACCAGATCAATCGAGCTGCGTCTGATGAGGACATTCGACGCTCAACAACAAATGAACCCGAATCACGTGGACCAGTTGACGCCAATCCAGAGAACGAGATGAATAGAGTTTCAGCTGATGAGGACATTCGGCTCGCAACCGACACTGACTTGCGTACACCAGTTGACCCAGAAAGTCAGATTAGGAACAACGCGGCTGCGGAGGACAGTCGGCTCTCATCAACAACAAACGAACCAGACTCACGTGTTCCTGTTGACGCCAATCCAGAGAACCAGATCAATCGAGCTGCGTCTGATGAGGACATTCGACGCTCAACAACAAACGAACCCGAATCACGTGCACCAGTTGACACCAATCCAGAGAGCGAGATTAATAGAGTTGCGGCTACAGAGGACATTCGGCTCGCAACCGACCCTGACTTGCGTACACCAGTTGACCCAGAAAGTCAGATTAGGAACAACGCGGCTGCGGAGGACAGTCGTCTCTCATCAACAGCAAACGAACCCGACTCACGTGTAGCACTTGAAGGCAATCCAGAGAACGAGATCAATCGAGCTGCGTCTGATGAGGACATTCGACGCTCAACAACAAACGAACCAGAATCACGTGCACCAGTTGACACCAATCCAGAGAGCGAGATTAATAGAGTTGCGGCTACAGAGGACATTCGGCTCGCAACCGACCCTGACTACTTGCGTATACCACTTGACCCAGAAAGTCAGATTAGGAACAATGCGGCTGCGGAGGACAGCCGGCTCTCATCAACAACAAACGAACCCGACTCACGTGTAGCACTTGAAGGCAATCCGGAGAATGAGATGAATAGAGTTGCGGCTGCAGAGGACAACCTACGATCAATAACAAATGAACCCGAATCACGCGCACCAGTTGACGCCAATCCGGAGAGTGAGATTAATAGAGTTGCGGCTACGGAGGGCAGTCGGCTTGCACCGGCTTCTGCATTTGACGAAAAGTTTGATTTTGTATCTGAATCAAAAATAAGGGCGTTTGTTGATGATTTGGATACAGCAGTTGAAGTAGTTGAAGGTAGACAAGTTCGACGTTTAAACATGTTTAAACGTCTCGTCGCTGCATCAACTGTTTCAACAGACCTTGTCGAGGGTCGTGTGTTTAACTCGGACGGTCGTGTCAAGCCATTGTCGGAAACTCCTCCTGGACAAATAAGATATAATTCAGACGCTGCTGGCGCTTTTGGCACAAGTCCAAGTCTAGAATGTCGAGAGACACCGAAAGGTCGTGAGATTATCGCCACACAACTCTCACAATCAGAAATTAGAGCCCGACGAACACCACGTGGAACGATGATGAAAATAGCTGCACTCAGGGCGGCTGGTATAGTATTTGACGCACTTGGTTCTGTGGGTGATATTATGGATGTGTTTCAAATTGTGCAAGTGTTCGGAAACGGTGCCTATTACGATCCGGATTGTACCCTAAATCCAGGAACGTGTAAATTTCCAACTGAATTTCTCACGGCAAATCAAGCAAAGGATATATCTAAACTCGTAGTGAAAAAGCAAATTGATACACTCGACGCGTATGTACCAAAAGACCCCGATTTTAAACCACGGTTTCCACTTATCAGAGGTCCGCTTGATGTACTCTCGGCTGATCCATACCAAAATCAAACACTGATTCAACTTCAAGTGGATGCGGTCCAAAACAGACTTCTCAACGCAGATCCATGGCGTGGAAAGTTTTTGACATACTTTGGAAGTCAAACGGTCATAAACGAAATTATGAATGATCCAAGGAATGGGTTGTCGTACTATACATCCAAAGCTGGCATGACAAATCAAGAGATTGATTCAGTTTATGAAATAGCGTTTTCGAATGTGTGTCTTCAAAACAAGGGGAAGGTCTGGATAGATCAATACATATCTGGACGTCCGAGATTGCAGTGCGGTTTTACAGAAGCTGATTGTAACCAGGCTCGCCGACAGTACTTTTCATCGTCAAGCAGGGGAAACTACGTTGAATGGTACACGTATACGGATATTAATTCGTTGCTGGCATCGATGACACCGGCTGTCAATCCACCATATTTCACAAAAAAACCAACTGACGAGAATGGGTTTTGTATGGTCTCCAGCCCGGGCACAGCTGCTTTGTGCAATTACTACAAAGGTGAATATGATGGTGTGACTCATAAGTGTGAATTTACACTCGCATATTGTCAAAGCATCGGGACGTGTCACAATAGCGTCGACAAGACGTGTTATTTGCCAGGACCTCAAATGGAGGCGCTCAATTTCTTCTTTGCGGGCGGTGGTGTACGTGAATGGATCAAGGTGAATGGTTGTACGTTTGTCGGGAATGACGCAGACAAAGCATCATATACTTTTCAATCAATTGGTTACACATTTGTGCCAATCACCATGCTGTTTACGGCGGGTGGTCGGAAAATGTTTCAAGATGCAATTGCAAATTCGAAAAACTGGGGTCCTGGAATCAAATCACAATTGAATGATCCAATGGTTGGCGTGGGTTTTGCAAGTGCTATAATCGGACTGAGTACCGTGGTTGCAGTGTCAGCAGCTTCTGCTGGGATATTGACAGGTTCTGCAGCGGCTGCTGCGACAGGCGTAGGTTTACCAGTCGCCTTTATTATGATCCTCGCAGCGGGAGTTACGATAAGTGTTACCATGATGGAGGCTAAAATTGAATCGGACCTCACCGCAAAGGTTGACAAGGAAGATTATGCTTTATTTGGTCTTCAAAAATCCGTTGTAGATGCCGCAACTGCACTGGCAAACCCTGGGTCAGTAGCCGGTACATACTACGTGCCTATAGGTAGAGGGTATGCATCCGGGTGGGTCACTCGTAAGTTGCCAGTGACGAAAAAGGCGGATGGAACGCTCTGTACGGCTGTTGAAAATTACACAAATCCAACATTATGTCGTGAGGTGGCATCAACTGCTGAAATTCCCTATGTATTTGTAGCACCATTCACTTCAATAATAACTAAGGAGCCACCGAACTACGTCCCTACTAGTAGCCAAAAGGCTTCATTTGGACGCGCATACGAATTTGGACACAAAACTCAGTGTTGGAAATACGATTACACATTCCATCGTACCGACCGATACGGCACTACAATAGAAAAAAGTACTGATGCTGCTTTTGGAACGATCCCAGTGGGGAAAGCATACGGTGAGCCATATGGAACTATTGATGCAGCGATGAACAATAAGGTATTAGATGGGTACATTCGAGCTGGTACACTAGGATCCGACAAAAAAACATGGTGTATGCGACGAAGACCAGAGGCTACGATCTTTGATGCAACAATCGGCACACCTGCAGTCGAAACCGAGTATACCATGAATAGGTCATGGACTTCGAAAATTGGGGATGCTGGGTTGTATTACCCGGAATACCCTACCGAAGCAGCTTCTATTTCGGCTGCGCTCCATAACCATTTCAGATATCAACTCGTGTATGCCACAGACTCCATCCCCGTGAATACAATGTGGGATAACCTTCTCATGGATGCGATATTCACAGAATCGACCGTTGCAGAAATACGAAGATACTACTGCGAACAAGAATTGATTAGATTTTCATCTGATACGTCTCAGATTGACAAAAGATGTTATGGCTACTTGAGTCTCGGAATTACTGGATACGCGTGGTTTGCAATGTCTCTTCCAGGAAAGGTGTCATCAAGTTTCAACACCATTACCGGAACAGTTACAATGGGCACAGTGACACAAGATAATAGGGACAACCTATGCGCTGTAAAATATGGAGTAAATTATGAAGAGGATTCAAAAGGTCTCTGTTACCTAAACTGTAACTACGGAACAGGAGCTACGAATGACACATACGCATCCGTTTCGAGAGAATGGAAGAGTGATTCATCGATGGGGTGCTACAAACAGTACCCGAAATGGGAGGACAACGGACGAGGACACGGCGAACAGACAATTACGAAGAAGATTTTTGTTTCAGATTACATAGGGATTCCGAACGATTGTCCTGCCGATAAAGAAAAAAATGCAACTGGATTACTCTGTCACAGAAAGTGTTCGAGTCTTAACCCGAACCTTTACACGGCAAGATACGAATATCTTAATGACGGTAATTTACTGTGCTATGCTCACGACAAGTGGTGGGAGAACGAAGCGTCTCGTAAAGGACGTTGGCCGGGAATACCTGCTCGAACGCCCTCGACTATGAACAAACCAATGGCGTTTATGGCGAGATGGAAAGGACTCAAATCGTTATGTCAACCAGGTTACTCAGTTGATGGCGTGTTTTGTTACACAAACTGCGATACGGATCAGTATGCGGTGGGTTCGGTGTGCTACGATTACAATTGTCCTCCTGGAACGACTGAGAAAACAGCCATGTTCTGTACAAGTGATTGCCCATCTGGTCAATTCTGGGATCAATCGGCGTGCTACAACGATTGTCGTACCAATTTCTACAGATCTTCAATCGGATTCTGCATAGAGAGTTGTCATGATATAAGCTACAGTGGGTTGACAGCGCCGACAAAAGAGATCACCGCAGGTGTATGTACAGCGTACAACTTTAATTGTCCTTCAAGTTACGATACTTGGGGTGCTGGATCGTCAACCCCGACGTGTTATAGACCACCCGAATCACGTCTACGGAGTAAGTACTGTCCAAATGGATATTACAGATCTGCGGAAGATTTTTGTGAAAAAGATAGATATGGTATCGGTGCAGGGACATTTCCTGATATAAACGGAAATTGTAGCGGAGGAGTTAGGGAATATATTAGTGGTCTTTGTTACAATCCATGTCAGCCGAGATTCAATAGTGGCATGCAATGTCCAGCGGATGCCTTTCTCACACAGAGTGGTTCTAATTCGTATTTCCAGTTTGATAGATATTGTGCGCGATGGAACGGAACACAATATCAATATGTAACAGCTTTCAAACACGCATTTCTTGCGCCTTGGGATTGTGTGATAAATGACGGGGAAGACCTCAATACACAACCAGTATCAAAAAGTGGATGTGACGACGGATTTTATTGTAACGTCTGCGCGACGGATTTATATTGTCAGCGAAACGCTCATTCAATCGCCCTAAGTTACGTTAAAGATTCATATCAGAATTCTGGTGATATGTCCTGGCCAAAAGTCAAACCAAAAGGGTCGAATATTAGAGATATCGGAGACCCTCCAGTTTGTCCACCATGTCAAACAGAGTACAGTTGGGTTCTCGGAACATGCTACGAAGATTGTAACATTACAGCTGGTATAGCGTCATGTGTAAATGGTCAAGTTGTAAAAAACACCGGAAAGGAGGTTTTTAACTACTCGATGCAATCTACTGGTTTGTGTAATCTCGATTGTCCGTGGGGATACGCGGACGGGGGTGTTCCGGGAACATTTTGCTATGTACCTCCAGAATCCAGAGGTGCCGGTACACCACTCGAGTGTTCGGGGCGTTGGCAACAAAAAGATGGCTCGTGTTACACACCGTGTAACGAGTCTGCAGGTATTGCAGATTGGAACGGTACAACCAATCAATTAGTCAGACGCGCCGGCTATGATTATTTCAATTATGAAATGCCGACGGCGGGATTGTGTAGTCAAGAATGCCCACCAGGTGCAACTGATGTTGGTGTATTTTGTGCACGGCAATCGTATTTTCGTGCTGTCGGTAAGGAAAAGGGCTATTAAGCCGTGCTCCACACTGGCTGAGGAACGTACAGTGGTCCAGCCTTCTCGGACAGAGTCTTGTTTGTAACTGTACCTGCACCCTTGAATGTATTCATCGTACCGCTGTTCATGATCTTCCATACGGCGATGTTGTTAATCCCGACGTTCAATGCGGTAGTCGCGGAGATGAGCGGCTGACCAATGTATACCACTGGTGTGACTCCCAAAGCTGACGCCGCTGGTGCTGCTGCAGCCACCATCCGACGAGGATCGATGTTTCCTGTTGCGGCGCCGCTCGTAATCGTACCATATGTCCATGCAATGTATCCAGCCGTCGGATCGGGTCCCGTGCCTGAAGCCGGGGCGAAGAATCCGGGGCAAACCTGAGCGTAAAATTTGCGGGTTGGATTGGTGATATCAGCCTTGCGTGCGTTATTCACGTCAGTGAGCGTCACTGTCGTGTTTACTGGGATTGTCACAGCTGGCGAGTTTCCCACGGCGGGGACTGTGACAGCTGCAGTGTATGTATACATCTTTGTTGGTTGAGAATCAATGAGATCACGGATAGGTTGATAGATGAGCTGGATGTTGCTAATTTCTGTACCCATTGTGTCATAGGCTGTTTTTACGTCGACAGTGCCAACCAATGTTCCGGTTGCAGCAGGAATTAATGACGTAGTGAGGTATGTACATTTTGAGCCCACATAATTGCCCCCCAGATTTGTATAACAAAGATCACGTGTAGCTTTAGCTGCAAGGACTGTCGCATCCTGTGTGTTTCCCCCTGCAAGATTGAGTGCGTTGAGATAGGCTCCTCTGCATGCCGTGACCCCAGACTGATACGTCGTAAACGTTGCATCACTTGCTGGTGTTGATGTCATTGTATTAGTTGATGTTACCATCTGACTGGCGCTCACCGTGTATGTTCCAGCACCACCAGTCGTACCCGTCAGCTGATTCACGATGGTCGTACCAGTCGTCACGCCTGTACCAGACAGTGTTCCTCCTACCACGATACTACCCGTGACTGTACCCGTGACTGTCAGTGTAGTCCCGCTAATAGCGCCCGTGAACTGTGCTCCTGTGACAACGTATGGTGTCTCAGTTCTGTTTTTCTTGAATACAAAAAACAGTATAACCACAATGACAAGCACGATCAACCCAGTCATGACTAACTTTGTGTCAAGCTTGAGAATCATTATAATCAAGACAAACATTTTTTTAGAACTCGTGGGGTGCGCTGCTGCTCTACGGACAAGGGCTCACTGCGCGACCCCATGGATTTTTAAGTTATAGCTACCACGTTTGACGTGTAAATTGAAGAATACTTTGAACCCAATTCTGTGGTCCATGTACCGTTCCCGGGAACGTAGTGCTCGAAGCTTTTCATATCTGTAATGATGTATCCGTTGGTGATGTAATCAACTGATTCGTAAAAAATTTGTCTGGCTTCATTCTTTGCATTTTTCCATCCAGTAGAAACTGTACCAGTTCCATTTACGTTCGAGTTGAAGTTTGAAAACAGGACGACTCCACTCATATTCCTTATTGTGACTATACGTCCTGAGCTAAAATTCGCAACGGAATGCGAAGCCTGACTCCCAGGTTTGTATAACAACGCGTCTTTCGCTTGTTGTTTTGTTGTAAATGATTTCGCAAGACCCATTTCGTTTGTAACCGTGTGAACAGTACTCCCAGACGTTCTATATTGTTTACTTGGACACCTATAACATTGTTCGAAATCCGACGTGTCAAACTCTGTGAGTGTTCCAATTGTAAACACGTTGGAAATAACTGTATTACACGCAAGCGCGTTATGACAAAAACGACTTGTACCAGACAAATTGATATAAGTCGGAATCGTGTCATTCACAGCTACACGGATTGTAGGTTTTTTACGATACGCCATGCCCCTGTTTGCCGAATCGAATGTCTTTACCCATTGGTCTTTTCCGTATGTTGCTTGTGTAGACGAAGACGCTGCTCCTGTCGGAAGAAAAGTACATGTGCCTACAGAAGAACGAAAATTAAATCCGGCGCAGTCTGAACCCTGGTCGCATTTTTCAGCGCAATTATACAGACTATTTCCAGTTGTAGGTACACCTGGGTACTCTACATGGATGTACCTTCCGTTTGTCAAGTTTCGAATTTCAAAAGGTGTCGAAAAAAACTCATACCCCGGAAGACCGGTCATGACAGGAGGTTGTGGATTCACGCCTTCTTTTACAATAACAGCTGTATCTGTTTGTGATGTCATCTTCGTACTACTAATAAAAGGTACGACTGCAAGCTTACTCGGGTTTGAATTGCTTGGATCTTTTGAAAAATCATAACTGACTGCATTACACCCAGGCAGTGGACACCCATCAAGGGCATCTCGTAACTCCGGTTGTAGATCTGTTACTGGTGTCACGATTTTTCCACGAGGCTCCGAATACGTGTAGTCGTACAATTCTTCCGGTGGAGTAGTTGCTGCGAAGTTTATCGCATTACAATCATCTAAACTGACACCAGTGACCGTTGGACACGACATCTACTACTACTCAAGTGATAAATTAAACTCGGTCAAAAGTTCGTTCAGTGAATGATAGTACCGTTTGAGGTCCTTTTCGAAACGTTTGTCTGTCGTGTGTTTCTTCTGGACGTAGAGCCATGCCAGGTTCGCCTTGGAGTACTTGGTGCGCGTCTGGTTCTCCGTCGGTTTCCGTGGTCGTGCCTTGACTTCTGCAGCTGGTTCTTCAACGACCCGGTCGATGAATGACAGAGCCTGCATGCACGTATCTGCCAAGTCATCCTTCTTTTTGTGCTTGTCGAAGATTGGTACCCAATGCGGTTGCGTCTCCTGAATAAAGGCGCGACACCGCTCGATTGATGCTTTTTTGCGTTCGAGGTACCGTGCGCGCCCTGGACCGGCAACGTCAGGCACCTTGTGACGTGCGTCATAAATGATGACATTCTTGTCATGACAGAGGAAGTACGTGTGTAAGAAATGCTCGACACCCTTCATTGTTTTGTTTCTGTCTGGTTGCTTTTCGATAAGGACCGTGCACGCCTCCAGTGTCCATTGTTTTCCACGAAGGTGGGTCTTGAGCGCCCTGAAAAGACCGTCGGCATGCTGCGGTGGAACACCTGAAACGTCCCATTGGTTAATAACACGAGTCCTCGAATTGATGAGGCACATGGCAAGGTTCTTTATACCAACGTCTATACTCAGGATCATGGACATCCTTTTAATAAAGACGTAGAGACTTTTAAGTTCAATGAGCGAACAACTTTGGTGTTGGTATTGTTGCCATCCTTTTGAGGGTACGGTTATTCATGCACCGTATAGATATGACGACAGAAGGCGCCATTTTTATACGACGGGTCATTTTTGTTCCTGGGAATGTTCAAAGGCGTACCTCTTGGAAGACCGTGGTCCTCATGCGGGAGAGCGTCAGCAGTTGCTCGCGTTGATGAGACAGCATGCAATGAAAAAGTACGTACCTACGAGAGCGGCACCGAAACGCACGACGCTCAAGGTGTTTGGTGGATCACTCACAATAGAAGAGTTTCGATCGGGGGTTTCGAACGTTCAAATTTTTATGCCTTACGAGACACACAAGATGCCTACAATCATCGCATCGAACGCTGTGCCTTCACGGAAACAAGGGGATGAAAGTTCGAGCGACGTCATCGTACTCAAGCGTCCCAAACCGTTGGCTCGAGCAAAGAGCACGTTGGAAACGTCTCTGGGTATCACAAGACGCACAAAGGTGGTGGTCCCCGGAATAGCAGAAGCATGAAGAGCACGACGGACCACCCAGGAAGTTTTACTGAAAAGTTGAAATCTGGGAGACGAAACCACGTGTATATGTCGACCGTACGAACCGTCGACGTGGATGAACACACAGACTCGACTTCTTCGTCCAACAGCACGCTGTTGTCCTCGGGCTCGTCCTCGCGCATCTTAACCTCAGGATCGCTATGCGAACGACGGTGGTTCATTTCTTGTATTGTAAATGCTGCTCAACTTTATCTTGGAGTCGTGAAAAAATCGTGTTGCGTCCGAGCCAAGGATTGATACTCGTAATCACATGTATCCAAAATGTCAACGGATCATCCCCTTCGTGATTACGCCCGCGAAAAGTTCCAGGAGTTGTATCCCGGAAAAAGTATCAAGCCTCGGAATGCAGAACTTGCAGTGTACAACTGGGCGGTGACACATACAGCAAATAACATATCCACGGTCAAGAACAAGCGCGAGGTTGAAGAGCCGTCGTGGGAAAACCGACTTTTCCGTTGGAGGTATAAGCAGCGTTTGCTCAGCGTCCTCCACAACCTCAAGAACAATCCGGACCTGGTCAAAAAGCTAAAGCCCAAGGAGCTCGAAGCGTTGACACCAGGACAGATGTGGCCGGAGGGACCATACGGTACGACGGAGAAGCGTTTACGTGAAAAGGAGACGGCGAAGGAGATGGCGTTGGCGAAGATGAATGACGAGTATGAAGGTATCCTTGTGTGCCCCAAGTGCAAGTCCAATAAAACTTCTTATTACCAGCTGCAAACAAGAAGTGCGGACGAGGTGAGTTCCCCCCTTGTTTTTTTTGTTCAACCAAAACGACGACTAACTATTCGACAGCCAGCGACAAACTTCTGCAGTTGCCTATGTGGTTACCGATGGCGGTTCTGCTGAGTACGAGTACCTCGTGTTGTTGTTCAAGAATACATTGGTGCCGATCGACCTCCTGACAGATGACATTGATAAACCTGTTAATATAGGTGTTTGTGTAAGTGATTCATATATTGAAACTAGTCTATCTTGTCTGTCGAATGCATAAACTTGTCTTCTTTTTTTCATAGCATTTTCTTTCATCTTTTGAATATATTCAGGGTTGTTTATTCTGCGTTGACTTGCTTGACGATATCTTTCCTTTGCCTCTTCTGTTCGTTTTTTACCAGTATTCCCCTGTGAAATTTTTTCACGCAGCTCTGGTTTATTCTTAAAAAGTTCTTTGAGTGTTTCAGATACTTTTTGTTTTGATTCTTCTGTGCTTCCTCGTTCTCTTCGTTCTTTACGGTATTGCTCACCGTTCAAGTTCCAAGCTTGTTTAGATTTCTCTGAAATAAGTATTTTCGTTTCATCAGAATGTCTTCCACCCATTCCACCCTTGGTTAAGTTGTAACCATTTGGATTTAATGTATCGTGTTCTTGAATCATCTTCATTTCTTTGTCATCAAGTTCCTGTTGATCACAAGTTTCAGAGGTCCATAATGGCTCAATAATAAAACAGTCTTTTCCGTATTTCTTGATTGCATTTCTGAGTTTCGGACATACTGATGTTGTACTGTTACCACAGTGTTCCCTGAACCTCTCTGCTAAACCTAGACGAGTGGTCTGACCTATATACTTTTTTCCATTTTCTAAGTTTTCTATTACATAAACAGTCCCTCCTGACATCCGCACTATTCTCTGACAACTTTTTTATTTTGTCAAATTTCTGCAGCTGCCTATGCGGTCACAGGTGGCGGTTCTGCTAAAGACTCTGTGTCCCTTTTGTGTAATGAGCAACAGGTGTTTCGCCACCACAACAGCGTCCCGTCAATGTCGTCTTCACTGT
>Ga0209355_1002044_pt1 | contig 11313 bp, 19 predicted proteins | sample LauGreSBDMM110SN_3_FD_187563 | JGI IMG/M metagenome (GOLD analysis project Ga0209355, IMG submission 187563) | Freshwater lake microbial communities from Lake Michigan, USA - Sp13.BD.MM110.SN (SPAdes) (version 2) | ecosystem: Environmental > Aquatic > Freshwater > Lake | place: Lake Michigan...
AGCATTCATTAAATTTTGTTGCGTTTTATTCTTGCGTTTTACTGCTTTCAGAATTGCTTCATCGACAGTATCTTTAGCAATAATGTGATGCACCACAATATGATTTTTCTGACCTTGGCGCCAAAGCCTACGAATAAACTGCTCATAGATTTCCAACGACCACGTCAATGAATACCATATGACAGCGTGACCAGTGCCTTGCAAATTAAGGCCATGACCTGCAGACATGGGGTGCGCAAGCAGCACCGCTATTTCTCCGGCATTCCATTTGTCAATGATGGCATCAAGCTTTGCGCCAACAACACCTGAGCCAATCACTGGCGCGTTTGGGAATACTTTCTTTAGACGTTCAAGGTCATGTTGAAAGTGATAGCCAATGATGCAAGGTTGACCTGAAAGTTCTTCAACTAAATCAACCACAGCGTCAGTCTTGGCGTCATGAATGTGAGTAGTCACCCTGCCAATGCCTGAGCCATCATCATCTAGGTATGACCCGCCATTGGCAATTTGTTGCCCTTTCATAATTGCCACTGCTGCGTTGACTGCAGTAATGTTGCCACTATCGATTTCAATGGTCAATGCGTTTTCAAAGGCGTCGTAGATCTTTCTGGCTTTTTCAGGTAACTCCACAACCACGTTGTTGTATGTTAGATCTGGCAGGTCTAAATGGTCTAGCGCCGCCATGCGAAGTACCTTGCCTTCCAACTTATCGTAGATTTTCTTTTCACCTTCAGGCAGTAGCTTCCATTCATACCCACCAAAGCCTGATGGATAGAAATACTCAGTACGAAACCTAGAAATGTAAGGGCCAAACGTGGCACCTTGGTCAATGATAAATTGTGGGCCAAAGATGTCAATCAAACTGTTTGGCGCTGGTGAACCTGTAAGACCCCAACGACGGGTAAACTTGTTTAGCACCATTTTTAAAGTTTTGAATCGCTGTGTTTGCGTATTCTTCATGTATGAGATTTCGTCAACAACAAGAATATCGAATGGCCAAGTCTTACCATTCAATTGCGACGATAGCCATTGCAAACCTTCAAAGTTGATTGCGTAAATGTCGTGGTTTTGTTTCAACACTTTGGCTTTGTTGCCACCATGCAATACGCCAACTGCATAGCCTGCAAACTGCTCCCACTTTTTGACTTCAGCAGGCCACACACTATGCACAGGCCGCAAAGGCGCAATCACCAGCATCTTTTTTGCAAGACCTTTGGTGCGTAAGACCTTAAACGCAGACAACACAACAGCAGTTTTACCTAGCCCTGGGTCAAGCCATAGCGCACCTGAGCCACGTTCAATCAGAAACTTAACAGCTTCTTTTTGATATTCATGCGGTTCCCAATACATTGTCAATACCCTCCTTAGAATCTATGACATAAACATGGTGACCCCATGCAGCCATCTCCTTATGTTTCTTTTCTTGCAGCGGCGACGCCTTGCCGCCCGGGCGTTTCAACTCGACCCAAAGAATCTTGCCACCTTGCAACAGCACAAGACGATCAGGCCATCCACGAGTAAATCGTATGTGCAGCTTCAACGTTTGTAGCTTAAGCTTTTTGCATTGCGCAGTGAAGTATTGCTCAAGGTGCTTTTCAAGAATGACTTTGGTTACCACTGACAAGGCCCGCCGTTGTCTTTACGAAAGTGGCACCATCTGCAATTGGCGCTAGGGTTTGGCGCAAAGATGGTGTCATTCTCAATCTTGAGCATGCGTTCTGCCATCCATTCTTTTAGCTCAGCCAGTTGGCTACGTTTGTAGGTAGGCTGCGCTTGCCGCTTTTGTAAGTCAATGTAGCAAATCTCGGTAGTGACTTCATTTACGTCTGGGTAGCATGCAAGAATCACTGTGGCATACAACTTTAATTGGTCACCATAGTTTCTTTCTTTACCTGTCTTCCAGTCAAGGACGTGGGCCTTGGCGCCATCGAAATACACAGCGTCATATATACCCCTTAGCCAAGCATGTGAGTCCTTAAAGCCACACATAGACCAGTCACGTGTGACGGCAAACTCAACCTCACTGCGCGTCTTCTTTGTGACCAGCTCACCAATGTATGTTTGCCAAAACTCATGTTCTGCAGGTACAAGATTCAAATTGACCAGTGCGCCTTCAAACTCACTGTGAATCATTTTGCCACGTTCAGCGGCAGTGCCTGTAGGCTCTTGTCGATGCTCAATGCGAGTTAGCTTGTACTTGTATGGGCATTCCTCATATGTCTTGATGGATGAATTTGAAAATGCCATTACGGTCTCCAGACAGAAGTGTCTAACACAACAATGATAACTGCAATGGCAAAGATAGTCCACCGCACCCAAAATTCAACATCATCTTTCATTTAGTCTCCTGATATGAGTCACCAACTTTGTAATCACTAACCATAGGGACATCCATCTCTAAGGCATTGCACATTGCCCATGTAAGGCAATCAGCCTCACGTTCAATTGCGTCAGCAGGCGCTGAAATAACCAGTTCATCATGCACACTTAACAGCAACCTACTACCTTGTCGACGTTGTTGATACAACAGCATAGCAGCCTTGGCCTGATCAGCAGCAGAGCCTTGAATCAAAAGATTGACGCCTTTGTAGTCAAACTCACGCAGACGACCGTTAATGATTTTGGGTGGCTCCATTTTGACAAGCCTACCGCCAATAGTCTTCAATGGTTGACCTAACTTATAACGCTTACGCATTGTGTCTTGCATGGTTTTCAAACCCGGCGCAACAGCTGTGGTATACGTATTCACCAATGCCTTAGATAGCTCCATGTCGATGCCAAGCATCTCACTAATCTTCTTAGGACCTGCGCCATACAAAATAGCAAATGACACGCCTTTGGAGTACGTCCTTGACACCTCACGTCCGCTAGCCTCAGTCATCATGGTTGCTGCATAAGTATGCAAGTCAGCACGAGCATCTGCTTGATACTGCTTCATAAGGTTGCCACCTTCAAAGTGGGCAAAGATACGAAGCTCCTGTGCATTGAAGTCACATGCCACCAACCGATGTCCTTCATCAGCTAAGATGAATGACCGAATCAAGGGGAGCGAGGCGACACCAAGATCTGCGGGGAGTTGCACTTTAGGGTAACGGACAGGCGCATTTTGAAAGTTAGGCGTTGAAGAGAGTCGTCCGGTTCGGGTGCCGCCACGCTCACCTCGTACACTGTTCCAGTTTGTGTAGATTCTGCCTGTAGTTTCAGAAGCCTCCAACCAGGGCTCAATGAAAGTTGATAGACAAGTTGAGAGGTTGGCACGATATCTAAGAACATCTTTTAGCTCCGGATGAGTGATCAATTCTTCAAACGTTTCCTTGTCAGCCTTAGGTTGCCCCTTGTCTGTGGTAGGCCATCCATTTGTTTTGTCCCAGTATTCAGTAGGATAAATACTATCGACAAGTTGTTTATCGCTGTCAACATTCAAATCAGGAGAACCTAACAATGAACGAACCCAAACATTACATTTATCAATGTCTACTATTGCTTGCACTTTTGCTGCAGTCAAACCTTCACGGTCTACGCGAACCCCTAACCTTGAGTTTTCAAGTAGCATTGGGATCAGCTGCATCTCACGGAGGTAAGGCACAGCCTGCGCAGGCAAAACATGCGAAGAAGTATACTCAAAAAGCTTCGAAGTAAGCCGTACGTCAGCAGCCGCATACTTACCTACTAGTTCAACTGGGCCTCTGCAAATATAGGCACCCCATGTTGACTTTTTACGTTTAGCCTCTTCAACATTGGCAATAATCCATTCCTTCAGTTCATCGCGCTCTGTAGGTGTATCCAAGCCCCATGTCACCACAAGGTCTTTCAACGACAATGACTGCACATGTGGGTCATGCAAAAATGACAAAATCAATGTGTCATGCACTTTTGACATATCAGGGATAGGGCAATCAAGGTGCACCTCAGCAACGTCCAAGTCGAACATTGCATTGTGAAAGCAGATTTCACGGCCAGAGTCATAGATCAATGACAGCATGGCAGTGACAGCTTCCTTAGTAGTGTTGTTGCCAGTAGAATGCCCAAAGGCGTGGTACCCATCTGGATACTCGCCTTCGGGATCATACACTGCCAAGCCTACTGGAACTGGTGGGTACTTAGGCCTAGCCTCAATACCCTCAGTTTCAAAGTCAAGATAAACTGGTTGCATGCATGCTTTTAGAAACGATTGGATTCAGCCGTTGCAGTTTCTGCAGGCTCATCATTGATCATGCCAGCCGTTTCAATGGCACGCTTGGTTTCCACAGCAGCACGTTTGATTAGTGCTTGAATGACCTCAGGATCATCAATTGACCTAACCATAGTGAACACTACCTTGAATTGCGTCTTAGGGTCTGGCACCACTGAGATTTCAGTCACCACAGCCAAAGGCGGACGCTTTAATGTTGCAGCAATAGTCTGTACGTAGCTTGCATAATTCTTCAAGCTTGTGACAGGCGGGCGCAACGCAGCAACCTCAGCAGCTTCAACAGCTGCAGCATTGCCAATGCTATCTGCTGGGATCAGCAACATGCGACGTGTCTCACGGCATGCCTTGCCTTTGCCGCCGTTAGTAGCACTACCCCATTCGTTTTTAGAGCAACCTTCGCAACTGGTATGCTCAGGTGCTTCAACATTTGGTGCAGGCTTTAGCCCTGTAGCAATGGCGCCAATTGCAAAGCACTTAGGACCTACAACTTTGGTAGGGTCATAGCGCTCGCTGTAGTAAAGATGCTCAACAGGTGACGCCAAGATGACGCATGCCAACTTGTTGTCAGTAATTGAGTTGTTGCGATAAGTTAATACGCCGCCTTTAGTTGAAAGGAAGGCAGCACCGGTTTGCTCTGCCTTGACTGTTTCCAAAGCCATTGCGGCCAACTGGTCTTCAAACAACGCAATTTGATTTGCGGGTGTAGTTACGGGGGGTTTTGCCATTTGATTTCTCCTAGAGTTAACAAGTTACTTGCGACGGACGACGCTGAGTTCCCAAACCTCAGATGTAGAGGTTCCGGGTATTGCCTCACCTGCTTCCCAGCGTTCACGGAATGCAGTTGAGGAAAGCCGCTTATGCAGCAATTCGAATTGTTTGGTGCTTGCCACGTATTCATAAAACGCAGACCAGTCATCAATGGCTGGATGCTTAGTGGCTTTCATAGTTACACTTGCTTTGTCTGTGGCTGCTTTGTCAATGCCTGCCACAGACATGAGCTCCATAATGTCTTTTTCAAGCCGCCCCATTTTGTTGGTGCACTCTTTGGCTTCTTCATTCAAAGCCTCGCGATTGTTTTTAGTCTCGACGTATTGGTCGATAAGATCTTTGATGTTCATGTTACGTTAGCCTTGTGTTGTTTTATGGCAATGATTGAAAGCAGCTCAGGCTCTGGACGCTGCCAATCAATAGGTTTAACCACATCGTATTGTTGACCACGTTGTGATCGCATGGTTTCATCTGCAGGCACCTTAGCCATGTTGGCCTTGTGCACCACTGCAAACAGCTCATCAAAAGGCAACCCCATAGCATGGGCACAACCTAGTGTGATGTAGGCCAAGTCAACCAGCGCGTCTGCCGCATCTACAAGCTTGCCTTCTTCACAAGCCTTAAGGTACTCACTTAATTCCTCCATAATAAAGCGAGCAAAGTAACTTGACTCTGTAGGCAGCAGCAAGTGAGGATAGTTTGAAACAGGCAAACGCATTTTGATGCGAAACTTTTCAACCAATTCAAATGAAGTCATTGCGGGCATCCTCAATCATTTGCAAAAAGTGCTTGCACATTTCTTTTTCAGCCTGCTTACGATTTTCGTCGTTAAGCTCATCAGTAACGTCTTTACCATTGAGAATGTAGACCCATTCAAAGTCTTCAGCCAAACCTACAGAATCGTCTGCCTCTTCGTAGTTGTATTTGATAACTGACTCATCAAGGGGCTTGTCATCATCAGGCCAACCTTCTTGCCAATAGTCAGGCAGAAATGTAAATTCGTATTGATAGTCATTCATACTGTTGCCTCCTCATAGTGAGTCAGGATATCTACAAGCCACAACGGCTGCTTGGACAAGCCACGGTTGTAAACAAGTGGCATAGTGGCAGCTTTGCTAGCATAATAGCGGCGATAGGATTCGATGTGGTCATCGGACTTGTATTCGTCAGGCATAGCTAGTGTAGGTGGCGACCATAGCAAAGGCAAATCGCGCATGGCAGGTGGGGCATACAATAATTGATCGCAAAGTACAAGCGAAGATTTGTGATGCTTTTGGCCGTAACGCCAGTAGAACTCGCGGCCAAGGCCTTGCGCTAACTCGGCAACCCAGTCGTAATGCAAACGAGATGCGCGGACCCAGACAGCAGATGGGTGATTGGCATGTGTGGGGCGGTAGGAAACTTTGTCGCCATTACCGTAGTGGTGATGCGCAGTTGCCAACAACTGGCAAGATTCGATAAGCATTTTGCCGACATGCTTGTCGCAATGGTACGTGGCAGCTATGCGAGGCAGTTGATGCAAATAGAAGACATTCATAATTACCTTTCAAAAATCAATGAACTAGTGGACGAGTACAGCTAGGCTGTGAAGAAATTATACTACAGTTTCGTCGGCTTTGATAGTAATTTCAACGCATGCTTTGGCGATCATGCATTGGACGTCAGCTGGAATGATTGCGCGTATAAGAGCAGTACGCGCCTCGCGAATCTCAGTTGAGTCGCACTTAGTGATTGTGGCAGCCAAGTAGTCTTGACTAGCCTGCACAAGAGCATCCAGTTCGGCCAGAGTGAGTTTGTATTGCATTGCCATGGGGTATACCTTTCAAAAGTCAATGAAGTTGCTGGCGATCACCAACATAGTTGAAGACTGTCGGATGCCGTTCGACGTAATAGTCGCACCCTATCTTTCGAGCCCTCTCTAAAGAGCCAATCCTCAACTATGTTGGCCCCAATTAAGGGGCCATTGCATTTTATCCTAAGGCCAGCAATTCTTCCATTGCCTTGGACTTAATGTTTACACCGCCGCCGAACCAAGCGTTGGCCAGACGGGCATCGCCTGTGCGAGCTGTTTCCCAATCCATCAGCTGAGTGACAGCGTTAAGCGCACCCCATGCTGTGCCTTTGGCTGATTCCAACTCGGAGCCAATACCTGCACCTTCAAACAAGGCCAAGGCGCGATTTGCTGCGCGGCTTGGTTTCTTATCATCACCACCAAGCAGCTTGGTGAAGATTGCCTGAGCTTGAGTGGATGACACCTTGATGCCGGCCAAGAACTTAGCTGTATGCTCAAAGGCTTTGAACGACTCGTTGAAGTCAGCCAACTTAGTTTTGACAGACACGGGGTCAAACACTGAGTTGTGGCGCACTTGGATTGCTTGTCCAGAACCTTGAGCCAATTGCAAGGTGTTGTTGCACACCACGCGGACCGAAGTGAGTCTTGCCTGAGTGGCCAGAGAGCCATCACAACTTGAAGCCAAGAGGAGATATTGGTCAACTTTATCGCCTGCAATGGCGAACTCGCCATCCATCTTAGCCAAGGCCCAGTAGTGAGCGCCATTGCGAAGTACGCCGGCAGTTTCAAGATTGGCAATAGTGCCAACCATGTCGCGGAAGAATTCAAGCACCTCTATAGGCTGCACAATTTTGTACTGGTTGGACACCAAGCCTAAGGGCAGGTTGGAGTCAGTGCGGTACATAACTTTCTTGCCTGTATATACAGATGCTGTAGGTTTGTAGCCATTCCACACAGAAGCAGGAGGCGTAAACTGCACGTCAGTTGTAGCCAATTGAAAGTCTAAGCCAGATTCCTCGGCCCAGGTTTCAATGGAAGAATCAGCAGTAAGCTGCTGACCTAAGCCGTGCCAAGGTGTGTCACCAACATAAGCCATTGCTGCTTTGCCAGTAGAAGTTGTTGCGAGTAAGTGAGCCATTTTGCATTCCTTTTCAATAGTCAGGGTAGTTTGTTCCAGCAATCACACCATGTGATGCTGTAAGTGAACTATACATCCGAAGTCGTGACTTCTTACAAACACGTGAAAATAATTTGCATTTCCGTAAGTTTGTTTTAAGTTCACTTGTACACGTGTATACTTTTGTTTCTTAAATTTTACCTGTGCAAACGTGTCTTTTAGCTGCATCTGCCATTAAAAACACCATTTTGCAGTCAGTGCAACGCCACAATCTATCTTCTTCAACTATTGTTTGCTTTGCGCCATGCTGCCCACGCAATTTGCCAAAGAATGTGCGAATCATTTCAATCATCGTTTAATCTCCACAGAAGAGCAAATCACGTCTATGACCACAGGTACGCGTTGACCATTAAGCATTGTGTAGCTATAAATCATACGTGGCCGCATGTTGCTATTCCTACACTCGTGTACTGCTTCAATGGATGCAGATCGATCCATTGGGTGCACTTCTTTTTGCACTACCATCTCTTGGAAATGCGATGGCTTGGGTGGCGGCTCACGATACACCACTTGCGCAGGTTGTTGTTGCGCTGTGGAGCAGCCTGTCACTGCCAGACAAAGTAATAGCTTTTTCATGTTAACCCTTTCGTTTTGGATGTTTTATGTACTTACCTGCTTTGCGAAAAATTGTCAGCATAGATTTGTATGCTATGCCAAACCTGTTTGCTATTTTTAGCTTACTAAACCCTTGGTCATATAGACTAAACGCGCGGCCTTCATCAATTGCAGGCAACTTTCTACCTGAGTTGGGGCGACTGCCGCCTTGCTTACTCATAATTTCCCTTTTGCGCATATCGTTCCTTTTCCCAACGTCTACACATGTTCTTTACGCTTTCACTTTGCTTTTGCCCACGCTTGCGCTCGCATACGCCGCTAATAGATTTCATTTTTGCTTTTTGCTTTAGTTCTAAAGGCGTAACAGGCTTTGGGGGCTCAGGGAATAGGCCATTCCACCCAACAACTGACAGCGCAACGCCAAGTATGAGTTTATCAATCATGTGTTCTTCTCCGCAATGTCATAGAACCAATCATCACCTGCCGCCCACTTACGTGTGCCATCAACTGTGTAAAACTCTTTGGCTGCTTGAAAGTCAGGGAACTTAGTTTCTGCTGGTATCAACGATTGGTCATACCACAAGCACCTGTTGTTTGGTTGACAAGCAAACTGTCCATTGTTCAATTGAATCCAGTTAAACGATTTGTGTTCCTCAGCCTGTTCTGTAAACCCCGTATCCAAATCCATGCCATCAGCGCAGAAATCAACGGTAAACATGTAACGACCAAAGTGCCATTGCTTGTCTTTGCCCAAAAACTTAACGCCCAGATTGCGTAGCCCGATCTTCTCAACAATGGTGAACTGATACCCCATGCAGTCCCACAATTGCAAAGTGTCAATGGACAAAGTACCGCTGTAATCTTCTTGCCAAACATAGGCACTGATGGGCAGCTTGTCGTACAAGGCGCCGTAGTTGGGCAACAAAGATTCAATGCGAAACACCTGACCACGCAAAGCTTTGAGACTCACCCAAATGGCTGGCTCCAACTCGCCGTGACCTTTGGTGTGGTTGTACAAAAACTCCCGCTTCACAAAACATTTGATGGGCGGCAATGCTGCTACGATATAACTCATGTATTCTTATCCTTGAGTTTGGCTTCAACCGCTCTGGCTAACGCATACACCGCAAACCTGTCTTGTGATCTTAGTTTTTGATAATGCCCAGTTGTTTCATAGGATTGTTCAATCTCCTCATCCGTCAGCACTACCCATGTGCGCAAATAAACTTGTGTGTCGTCATCATCACTTGCTCTACGCAATGCCGCCTTCACAGCTTCCTTGCGCTGTTGCGCCTGTCGCTCAATGTCGTTGAACGCTTCATCTTCTTCAGTCATCTCGATCTCCATTTTGTATTAAGTACAAGGCACAAATAAGGATTGCACCAAATGCAATCACAACGAACGCGCCGAACAACATCAACGTTACAGTCACAACTACATCCCACATGGTTAGTCCCCTTCTAATACTTCAGCTTTTTTGAGTTGATGGCTCACACTATCAAAGTGTACGCGCAAATTAAATTTGACTGGGTTCCACCACATAATTTCATAGTGTATGGAATTGTAGCCATCATCGACAAGTCTAATGTCAATGTCAAAAACAAGGTCAGGCGGTGTGGGTGCGGTCATTTGTATTCCTTTCAATAATCAAAGTACAAGTGAACTATACATCAAACTTTTATTGTGTGACACATGTCACACGGTGCAGGCCTGCCAATATAATAGCATTGAGCCTTGGCACCGAGCTATAGGGGCTCATACACTTCAACACCTGTGAGGACATTGTGACTATTGACATGAACACACCAAGGCTGCAGCAGCCTCCAAACCCAACGCCCATAAGGCTTTTTACCCATCACGCAACAACCAAAAACAAAGGCCCTGCATGTAGCTATACAGGGCCTTTGTCAATGCACATTGAGAATTGAATATGTCATCAGGTTTCGCAGCCCAAACAACACAACCACAGCAATTATATCAAAACTTCATCACAACAAGGCAATTCTCAGATCAAGATATTCAATCGCTTGGACTAGAACTCCTTGATCCGCAGGCCACTTATGATCTATTAGGTCATACCAAGGAATGGTCTGTTAAGTTGCCCTACCACGGCGTTGATGGCAAACTCACCGGCTTTAATCGTGTGCGGCTTCTAATGCCAAAAAGCAAGATGAAGTACTCACAGGCAAGGGCCAGTGGCAGTCATATCTACTTCCCACCAACTACCAACTGGAAACAAATTGCGCAGGATGTAGATATACCCATCATCATCACAGAAGGGGAGTTCAAGGCATGGCAACTGACCAAGCAGATTGTTGCTGACCAACTGCCGTACGCGGCCTTAGGCTTGGCAGGCGTTACATCATGGACTGACAGATCAGGCTTACATCTCCACGCCGATTTGATGAAGATCTATTGGCAACGCAAAACCAGCTTCCAAGAGAAGCACCGCAAGGTCTACATTGTGTTTGATTACGACGGCAAGGAAGACAGCGGCGAGCCTAACGAGCAGGTTGGCATGGCTGAAACCAAGCTTGCAGTCACGCTTCGAGGCCTTGGTGCTGAGGTCCACCTTTGCCGTGTGGGTAGATTCGGCCCTGGTAAGGGCAATAAATACGCGATTGATGATCACTTGCTTGGTGGGGGTAACCTTGGGCAGGTGCTTACCACTACATCGACGGTGATGAACGGCATCGACACGCTTGAAACCAAGCTGTATGAGTTCAAAACGCAGTACGCTTTATACAACGGTGACGTGATTAGACTCAAGGATGGCTTAATCCTAAACTGGAATAAAGCAAGAATAGACTCGGCGCAGCATTACTTCAT
>Ga0209355_1002045_pt1 | contig 11308 bp, 10 predicted proteins | sample LauGreSBDMM110SN_3_FD_187563 | JGI IMG/M metagenome (GOLD analysis project Ga0209355, IMG submission 187563) | Freshwater lake microbial communities from Lake Michigan, USA - Sp13.BD.MM110.SN (SPAdes) (version 2) | ecosystem: Environmental > Aquatic > Freshwater > Lake | place: Lake Michigan...
TGAGATTAACGTTAATCGATCCTAATGAATCCACTTTATATACACTAACATCCCCTAAATTGTCCTATGGACATTCAGCAGGAGCTGTTGAAGATCAAAAAACTTTCATCGACAATATGGTGAACGGGAAGAGTGATTTTGTAACCATCAATATTGCGGATCAAACACTTGAGGTGGAAGGAAATATGGGTTATGTGCGTCACACATTTAATGCAGTCACTTCTACGGACCCTAAAATAGCCCCTATTAAATTAAAAATATTTTATGTGTGGGTTTTTGAAGCAGGTGCTTGGAAATTAAGAGCGCGTCAAGCAGTTAAAATTCTGATCTAAGCATCAATCGACTTAAGAGCGCGTCAAGCTTCTTTTATATTTAAGGCTTGTGGTGATATAGCCCCATATCGGCATTACGATAGAAAGTAGGGTATAGCTTCTTTTTGTTGAGAGGTCAATGATTGCCTTATCATATAGCATTCGAGTGAGTTCTAGTGATTTGAACATTAAGTAAATATTAATGCCTAGTGATATAATTAATAATGATTCTCTCATGGGAATTAGTTTTTTGATTTTATCAATGCTCTTTTTACAAGTAAGCTGAATTGATAAATACTAGCATACACTAAGATAATTAAAATCCAAATGATACAGGATATGAACAGTATATCTTTTGCCATGCTGATATAGCTCATAATTGGGTCGGAATCAATTATTGCAAGGAAGATGGTTATTGATAAGGCGACCAAATAGCTTAGTCCTAGTTTTTGTTGCATGTGCATTGTTAGAAGTTGTAATTATAATTTTAATTTCAATTCCAGTTTACCACCCAAGCCAATCTCCACTATTCTTTCAAGGCTAGAGATACGTACCTCCTTAACATCATTTTCTATTTTTGATATATAGGATTTAGTGGTACCTACTTTTTTGGCAAGCTGCTCTTGTGTCATACCTTTTTTAAGTCTTGCTTGTTGCAGCATTACGCCTATTTTAAAATTTTCGAATCCTTTATCAAATTCGACTCTTTTTTTGGTGCCTTTTTCCCCATAATGCTTTACAATCATTTCATCAAGGGTGGTGATATTCTTTTTCGTTTTCATAATCATGTTTTATTTTTAATGCTTTATCTATTTCATTTTGAGGTGTCTTCTGAGTTTTCTTTTGGAATCCGTTTATAAGAACTAATTCATTTTGTTTATTAAAAAAGCAAAATATTCTAAATATATCATTTCTTGTAAGTATCCTTATTTCAAATACTCCGTTAGACCCTATTATGTACTTTAAATATTTTGAAGGAACCTTTTCAACATTTTCAATTAATATAATAGTCCAGAAGATTTTTGCTTGTACTCTAGATCTTTGATTTTTTATAAATACATCGTAGTAATCTTTGTAGAAAACAAGTTTTCTAACTTTTGAATCTTCTTTCAATATAAAGGTATTGCAAGTTGCCCGTAAGGGCAACTTTATTTTATTAATATTATTACTCCATGCATATTAATAAACTTGGCAACTTGGTATTTACGTATAAATACGTTGAAAGGGTAGGATCAACTTATAGGTTTGACAAAAAGCAAACTATGATTTTCATCTTGGTGTTATCTTAATTATTCTTCCTGGTCCCTCAACGGAAACATAAAGTGACTCATCGGGTCCCTGAATTACGTTCCTTATTCTTCCACTATCTTTTAAAATAATTTCTTCCTTAATTATCTGATTATCTTTTACAATACATCTATGTAATTTTTGAGATGCCAAACCTGATACAATTAAATCACCGCTCCATGATTTAAATTTGGTTCCATTGATGAAAGTTATACCACAGGTGCCAATGGAAGGGATAAAAGCATAAACTGGTTTTTGTATTCCTTCAGCATCATGATTTTTTGATATAGTACTTCCATCATAATTTTTACCTAAGGATAAAGCAGGCCAACCATAATTACTCTTGGATGAAATGATATTTATTTCATCACCACCCATGGGTCCATGTTCTGACTCCCACACATCACCTGTTTTTGGATTCAATGTAAGTCCTTGGGGGTTTCTATGACCATTTGTGAAAATTGAATTTATATTCCCATTAAAAGATGGATTGCTGCTAGGTATGGAACCATCTGAATTAAATCTGTGTATTTTACCCCATGGCGAATTTAGATCTGATGCATTTTTATTGGTGTTTGCAGAACCTCCTCCAGTGGATGGGCCTTCTCCAATACTCAAAAATAGATATCCTTTTTTATCAAAAACAATCCTACTTCCATTATGACCACTAGGTCCTGTAGCTGTGAATAAGTTTTGAAGTTCAACAATCTTTGAATTTAAAATCTTAAATCTATTCAATTTTAAATTGCTAGAAGGATCACTACTTGTAAAAGTCATGTATATCCAACCATTGTCTTTATAGGAAGGGTCAACTTTAATATCCAATAATCCTCCTTGCCCAGAAGCTTTAATGGACGGCAGTCCTGTAATCTCAATGATTTCATTTGAATTAAACTTCTTTATGTGTAGTTTTCCTTTTTTTTCACCAAAAATCAAATCGCCATTTGGAAGAAAGTCCATTCCCCATATGATTTCATAATTATTTACAATTGTTTCAAATTCAAGCGTTGGTTCAGTGATTACATTTATTGCATTTATTGGATTTGTATTTTCTTTCTTGCATGCAAACAATATCAGAAATACTGGGAGTAAGCATATAAAAGTAATAGTGACTTTCATTTTTTTAAATAAAATTTTTACCATTTTAAGTGGGTCAACTCCTTGTTCGTTGTTTTTAAATACTTTCATTTTTAGTTTCTTTTTATGAATTTACAATCTAAAATTGACATCTTTGGTAGATGTGGTAATTAAATTATTTGATGAGATATCGGTCAACAGGGGTTAGCGCTCATAAATTAAATAAGTTATTAAAATATAAGCACTTATAACGCCTAAATAGGATTACCTCGCTTCGCTCGGTGATCCTATAATATCCCGTAATAATATAGTATAATAGGATTACCTCGCTTTGCTCGGTGATCCTATTTAGAAGATCATAAATTAATATAATAGGGATTACCTCGCTTTACTCGGTGATCCTATTATGTAGGGAAATCCCAGCATAAAAAAGTCAACAGTATCGTTGTTGTTACTATAATTAATAATGATTCATTGCTTCGCAATGAATAGGCTGCTCGGGTTATTCAAATTTCAAGCAAGCTTGAATTTGACTTCACCCTTCTCAGCCTTTTGTTTCACAAACATCATTAAATGAAAAAAGCCAACATTTCTGTTGACTTTTTCTTTGGTTGCCTGACCTGGATTCGAACCAAGACAAACTGCACCAAAAACAGTTGTGCTACCGTTACACCATCAGGCAATCCTATTCCATTCAGAGAATGGACTGCAAAAATAGGGGTCGGCGTAAAATTTTCCAAATATTTATGTGTTTTAGTCCCATTATTATCAATTTGAGTTAACTTAACTAGCTAAAACCATTTTCAATATAAAAATTTTAAGTTATGGGATACAAATTACTACTGTTGACCGCCTTTATTGCCTGTTTATTTTTGTTTTCATTTAGGGCGGATAAAAAGAAAAAAATTGTATTTTTTGGCGATTCTATCACACAAGCAGCAGTTAAAAAAGGGGGCTTTATCGATTTAATGCAAACTAGCATTCAGCAAAAAGGTATGGATCAAAATTATGAATTAATTGGCGCAGGCGTTAGCGGTAATAAAATTTATGACTTGTATTTACGCATCGAGAATGACGTTTTAGCAAAAAAACCAGATGTGGTATTTGTATACATTGGGGTAAATGATGTTTGGCATAAAGCAACCAGTGGCTCAGGAACCGATTTTGATAAATTTGGTAAATTTTATGATGCTGTGGTAAAAAAGATCCAAAATCAAGGTGCTAAAGTTATTTTAGTAACACCAGCTGCGATAGGAGAGAAGCATGACTATAGCAATACACAGGATGGTGACTTAAATTCATATAGCAACTGGATTCGTCAATATGCTGCTACCAACACACTTGGCTTAGTTGATTTGAGAAAAATATTTCATGAGTATAGCTTAGCGAATAATCCCAATAATATAGCCAAAGGTATTTTAACAACAGATGGGGTACACTTAAATGAAAAAGGAGATGCCTTAGTAGCGGAAGAATTATGGAAAGCGCTTCAATAAACCAATAAAATTTTCCTGTAGCATTTGATTCGTTTAATGTAGCAGGTTTATTTGGGAAATCTAATTAAACCAAAGGGTCCCTCCGAGCAATCGGAGGGACCCTTTGGTTAGGTGAAAACTATGTTGAAATGCTTTATTAAGATGCTTTTATAAAGTAGTAATTCTTTTTTCCTTTTTGGATAAGTAAATATTTCCCTTGTAATAAATGGGTCGTGTTGACCACTGTAAAATCGGTGTTAATTTTTTCCTTATTAATACTCAAACCGCCTGCCTGCCACATTTTACGGGCTTCGCCTTTGCTTGGGAATATTTGCGTGTCCGCTAATAAGCTTACAAAATCGTATCCTTCTGAAAGTTGCGCGAGTGTGATGTTTGCTGTAGGGACGCCTTCCATGACTTGTAATAATTGATGCTCATTTAAGGATTGTAAAACCTCGGTGGTTGCGTTGCCAAATAATATTTCAGTGGCACGAATAGCAAAAGCCAAATCATCTGCGCTGTGCACAAGGGTGGTTAACTCAGCTGCTAATCTTTTTTGTAAAATTCTTAATTGCGGTGCTTGCTCGTGTTCAGTTAATAATTGATCAATGGTTTCCATAGGAAGCAAAGTGAAAATTTTGATCCACTTTTTTGCATCTTCATCACTTGCGTTTAACCAAAATTGATAAAATTGGTAAGGGGAAGTTTTAGTGGCATCTAACCATACATTTCCTTTTTCTGTTTTACCAAATTTGCCACCATCTGCTTTTGTGATTAAAGGGCAGGTAAATGCAAATGCTTCACCACCCATTTTGCGACGAATAATTTCAGTACCCGTGGTAATATTACCCCATTGGTCACTGCCGCCCATTTGCACTTTACAATTTTTATTTTTATACAACCAATAAAAATCATAGCCCTGCACTAATTGATAAGTAAATTCAGTAAAGCTCATACCGGTATCACCTTCAATTCTTTTTTTAACACTGTCCTTCGCCATCATGTAGTTCACCGTGATATGCTTTCCTACTTCTCTTATAAAATCTATAAAACTAAAATCCTTAAACCAATCATAGTTGTTCACCATTTCAGCAGCATTCGGCATGCTTGGATCAAAATTTAAAAAATGCGTAAGCTGTTTTTTTACACCCGCTAAATTAAATTGTAAGGTTTCCTCACTCAATAAATTTCTTTCTTCGCTTTTGCCACTTGGGTCGCCCACCATTCCCGTCGCACCACCAACTAATGCGTAAGGTTTATGTCCGGCTCTTTGTAAATGCATTAATAATAAGATGGGTACCAAACTACCTATATGCAAGCTGTCTGAAGTTGGGTCAAAGCCAATATAGCCTGAAACAGTTTCCTTTTGGAAAAGTTCCTCGGTCCCTGGCATAATATCTTGAATCATGCCTCTCCAACGTAGTTCTTGTATTAAGGTCATAGTTTATACTTTAGGCAAAAATAACTACTAAAAAGCAATATTTTTGCATCATGAACCCAACAACACCCACAATCGGGGAAGGAACCCGAATTTTACACTTTTTATTGGACACCATTTTCATCACCATTATAACTTATATCATCTCTAGCTGGTATAATTTTCAAGTGATTTATTGGAACTATACACCGGTGCAATTTGGTTATTTCTTTTTTGGGGTTACATGGGCCTACACCTTTTTGTTTGAATGGGTTTTTTTACAAACCCCTGCTAAAATGATGACGGGAACCAAGGTGATTTCCACCAAAAGCAAACGCCCTAATATTGGTCAGTTTTTTATAAGAGCCACGGTGCGAACCACCATTATTTCCATGTTTGGATTAGCCTGGAATGACCAACCATTGCATGATACTTTTTCAAAAACGATACTAGTAAGAAAGTCAAAATAAATTCATTCCTTAATTCGCAACTTTAATGTAGAGGGCGAAATGTACATTTGTAAAATTTTTTAAATGGCTAAAATTGGAATAAATATTGCTACTGGTAGCTTACAACAATCCGAGATTATTGTGGGGATTGATTTAGGCACGACCAATAGTTTGGTGGCCATTATACATCCCGATACAAAATTACCCACTGCATTAAAGGAATTTGATGGCAGTAGTATTGTGCCAAGTGTAGTGCATTTTGATGCATTTGGAAATGTAGAAGTAGGTGAAAATGCAAAACCTTTTTTAGAATCTGATCCTCAAAATACCATCTTTAGTGCTAAGCGTTTAATGGGAAAAAGTCATCATGACATTCGGGAGCACCAGGATTTTTTTGCGTATAAAATTATTGATGATAATAGAGATAGTTTGGTTAAAGTGCAAGTGGGAAATACTTTTTATTCACCCATTGATTTGTCTTCTTATATTTTAGCGGAATTAAAAAAACGAGCGGAACATATTTTAAAAACACCGGTAACGAAAGCGGTCATTACAGTGCCGGCTTACTTTAATGATACACAACGTCAAGCGACAAGGGATGCAGGAAAATTAGCAGGACTGGATGTATTGCGAATTATCAATGAGCCTACTGCTGCTAGCTTAGCGTATGGTTTGGGTTTGGATCCAACGGAAGAAAAAACAATCGCGGTATATGATTTAGGAGGGGGTACTTTTGATATTTCCATATTGAAAATTTCGAATGGTATTTTTGAAGTATTAAGTACTAACGGTGATACTTATTTAGGGGGTGATGATTTAGATCGCGCCATTATTGAATATTGGATGAAGCAAATGGGCGTGGATCATTTAGAAGATCAAAAAACCCTTAAACAACAATTAAGATTAGCTGCAGAAAAAGCAAAAATTGCTTTGTCGGCTGCTGATTATTTTGAAACTGAATTTGCGGGTGAAAAAATTTCTATCACCCAAAAAATATTTGAAGGTTTAATCACCCCAATTGTTCAAAAGACAATGGATTGTTGTGCGCGTGCCATGAAGGATGCGCAATTAAATATTTCCGATATCAATACGGTACTCATGGTAGGCGGTAGCACCCGTGTACCATTTGTAAAACAAAAAGTGGCTGACTTTTTTGCGCAACCCGTGAATGATTCAGTGAATCCAGATGAAGTGGTCGCATTAGGTGCTGCAGTGCAAGCGGATATATTAGCTGGCAACAATCAATCCATGTTATTATTAGATATCACGCCTTTAAGTTTAGGTATTGAAACCATGGGTGGATTGATGGATGTATTACTTCCAAGGAATGCAAAAATTCCAATACAGGCTTCCAGACAATACACTACTCAGAAGGATGCACAAACAGGGATTAATATTTCAGTATATCAAGGAGAGCGTGATTTAGTAAAGGACAATCGTCAATTGGGGGCGTTTACTTTAAAAGGTATCCCCTCCATGCCAGCAGGACTGCCTAAAGTGGAAGTGCGCTTTTTAATTAATGCAGATGGTATATTACAAGTAAGTGCTAAGGAATTAAGAAGCGGTGTGAGCCAAACCATTGATATCAAACCACAGAATGGATTAACTGATGAAGAAGTTGAGCAAAGGTTATTGGAAAGTATCACCCATGCCAAAGCCGATATTAGTATGCGCGCTTTAGTAGAGGCGAGAACAGAAGCCGAGCAAATGTTGGGGGTGACGGAAAAGTTCTTGATGAAGCATGCGGCACTTTTAACCTCGGAGGAATTGACTACAACCGCCCAGGCCATGCAAGCTTTACAGTTGGCGATCACCATGGAGGACAAGAACTTAATTCAGACTAAAACCGAGGAATTAAACGATATTTCCCGCCCATTTGCCGAAAGGGTAATGGATCAGGCCATTTCGGGGGCCATGAAAGGAAAGAATATTGAGGATAAAGATTTATAGTAAATTTGGTATTTTCAAAAGGAATCCTATCTTTGCCATCCAATTTTCATTTGCCTTTAATAAAAATAAAGGCTGGGGAAATTAAATTTATTTTTTTAAAAAACGCCTGAGGAGGTATATATTATGTTAATTATTGATTCAAAAGATTGCGAGAACATTGACAAAGCGCTTAAGAAGTACAAAAAGAAGTTTGAAAAAAGTAAAACTTTATTGAAGTTACGTGCGCGTCAAGCTTATGTAAAACCATCTGTACAACGTCGTTTCGAAGTATTGAAAGCAGTTTACAAGCAACAAATTTTCAGCGGAAAAATCGAAGGATAAGCAAAACCTTCCTTTTATATATTATTCAAGTAGCCTAAAAGTTTCCTAACTTTAGGCTACTTTTTTTATGTCATTACACACCCGATATACGCCATTAAATGCCTTTTTAAGCTACCTACAGTTTGAAAAAAGGTACTCTGCGCATACGATAACGGCTTATTCGAATGACCTCATCCAATTTTTTGACTTTATTGAATCCCAATACGACAAATTTGAATTGGAGCAAGTGTCTGGTACCATGGTGCGCACTTGGCTAGCATCCTTGAAGGAGGCTGAATTAACAGGCAAATCCTTAAATCGAAAAATATCTTCCTTAAAATCTTTTTTTAAATTTCAGATACAAAAGGGGGCGTTGACAAAAAGCCCCATGGAAACAGTAACGAGTCCAAAAATTAGTAAGCGTTTGCCTGCTTTTGTTGCCGAAAATGACATTGAACAATTATTGCTGAATTTATCATTTGCAGAAGGGTGGAAGGGCTTTACCGAAAAAATGGTGATTCAATTATTTTATGCCACTGGCATGCGTTTGAGTGAGTTAATACAATGCAAACAAAACAATGTTGATTTAGGAAAAAAACAAATCAAAGTTTTAGGAAAAGGAAATAAGGAACGCATACTTCCAATCAGTACTGAATTGGCATTGGAGTTAAAAAAATACATACAACAAAAACCAGACGAAGCGCAAGGGGTACCCAATTTATTTGTGACAGAAAAAGGGAAGCCATTACAATCCAGAGCCGTATATACTTTTGTAAAATTTTATTTATCCCAGGTAACCACTTTACAAAAAAAGAGTCCCCATGTTTTGCGACATAGTTTTGCAACGCATTTAATGAATAATGGCGCCGATTTAAATGCAGTCAAGGAATTGCTTGGGCACAGTAGCCTAGCTGCCACGCAGGTATACACGCATAATACCATTGAAAAATTAAAAGAGGTTTTTGCCAAAGCGCACCCAAAAGCCTAACCTATCTCATTAATCATAGTTTGCGCGTATGACATTCATCATACCGTATCCTAAAGTTTTCATAAAACCTTTTTTTACTTGAAAATGATTACTAAAAGTGGTAACTTACTATTGCAGGCGAAAATGAAATAATTGCCTGATCAGTTCTATTAATTTATCATTTTTAAATTATCATTTTATGAACATCAGTATTCAAACAGTGCATTTTGATGCAGACAAAAAGTTGTTAGCATTCGTACAAAAAAAATTAGACAAATTGGAAATCTTTCATGATCGAATAACTAAGGTGGAAGTGTATTTAAAATTGGAAAGTTTGGCCCATGCGATCAAAGAAAAAGTGGTTGAAATAAAAATTCATATACCCAAGCAAGATTGCTTTGTGAAAGCAAGCGCCACTAGTTTTCAAACAGCATTTGATCACGCGTTTGATTCCATCACCAATCAATTAAAAAAGAAAAAGGAGCGCATCGCCGCTTAATGATAAAATTTTCAAGCAAGTTTCGTAGCCCATTGTTTCGTTTTTTAACAGACAATGGGCTTTTTTGTTTTCCAATTTTGTTCGATTTAACCAATTAGGGCCCTGAATTTGATACTATTTTGATTTTTACCTTGCTTTTGGGATAAAATATTGCCCTAAAATTTTGATAAATAAAGAATTCCATTACCTTTGCCATCCCAAAATTTGGGGATCGTTCTTTTATGACTTGCCGGAATAGCTCAGTTGGTAGAGCAGCTGATTTGTAATCAGCAGGTCGCGGGTTCGAGTCCCATTTCCGGCTCAAATTGGGTGTGCAATAAAACAGGGGCAGATGGCCGAGTGGTTAAAGGCGACAGACTGTAAATCTGTTCTCTCACGAGTACGTAGGTTCGAACCCTACTCTGCCCACAAATTTGTTGTAATTTACAACCTTGTTAAAAGGGGAGGATGCAACAAGTTTTAGTTCTTTTAGAAAAGGAGAAAATGCGGGAGTAGCTCATTTGGTAGAGCGATAGCCTTCCAAGCTATAGGTGGCCAGTTCGAGCCTGGTCTCCCGCTCCAATTGGATTAGTTGATGGGAACGAGGGGAAAGTCGGTATGCTTAACGCCGTTGTGGCTCAGTGGTAGAGCACTTCCTTGGTAAGGAAGAGGTCGTGAGTTCGATTCTCATCAACGGCTCAAAAGGGAGAAAAGGGAGTGTGGCGCAAGAAATAGTGAATAGAACTAGGTGGTGTGAGATGGTTGATTTAATTTTGAAAGCTATGGTTGATGGACTCGGTGGTCTATTAACGGCAATTATAAAAATAACATAAAAACAAATAAAGATGTCTAAAGAGACCTTTAAGAGGGAGAAACCTCACGTAAACGTTGGAACTATTGGCCACGTTGACCATGGTAAAACAACATTAACAGCGGCCATTACAGACGTATTGTCTAAAAGAGGCTTAGCTACTAAGAAAAACTACGATGAAATTGATGGTGCGCCAGAAGAAAAAGAGCGTGGTATCACTATCAATACAGCACACGTAGAATATCAAACTGATGCACGACATTATGCGCACGTTGACTGTCCAGGTCACGCGGATTATGTTAAAAACATGATCACTGGTGCTGCTCAAATGGATGGTGCTATTCTTGTGGTTGCGGCTACAGATGGTCCTATGCCACAAACTAAAGAGCACATCTTGTTGGCACGTCAGGTAGGTGTTCCTCAAATCGTAGTATTCATGAACAAAGTTGACTTAGTTGATGATCCTGAATTATTAGACTTAGTTGAAATGGAAGTTCGTGATTTATTAACTTCTTACGGTTTTGATGGTGAAAAAACACCAGTCATCCGTGGATCAGCTACAGGTGCTTTATCTGGAGATCAAAAATGGTTGGATGCAGTAACAGAATTAATGAATGCTGTTGATACCTACATTCCTTTGCCTCCTCGTCCTGTTGACTTACCATTCTTGATGTCTGTAGAGGACGTTTTCTCGATCACTGGTCGTGGAACAGTTGCTACAGGTCGTATTGAGCGTGGTATTGTTAAAGTAGGTGAGGCTGTAGAAATCGTAGGTTTGATGGATGC
>Ga0209355_1002049_pt1 | contig 11297 bp, 10 predicted proteins | sample LauGreSBDMM110SN_3_FD_187563 | JGI IMG/M metagenome (GOLD analysis project Ga0209355, IMG submission 187563) | Freshwater lake microbial communities from Lake Michigan, USA - Sp13.BD.MM110.SN (SPAdes) (version 2) | ecosystem: Environmental > Aquatic > Freshwater > Lake | place: Lake Michigan...
GTTCCAGAAGAGCATATGTGGTGCCTTGTAGGGCTTACCATGCACTCGGATTCCTGCCGCTGCATACTTTTGCGTAATTGTTTGGTAAAGTGCCTCTCGCTTCTTTGCACCACTATAAGAGTCTCTTTTTTCCGCTTCATCAATTTGCATGTCAGAAAGCATCACCAAAGTCATATTTTCTACATCTTCTGGCGCCATTTTATTCTCTACAATGGTGTCCAAAATGAGATTCAGTGCCTTGTGGAAATCCGTGTTATAACCAACATCTCCGGCTTCCAATGCCTGTACCTGTGAAACGAAATCTGGATATGGTTCCAAATTGACCCATCTGGGATTCAATGTGAAAGTCATAACACGCTTTCCGATCTTGGACTTCTCGGCAATTCGAATACCTAGTGAAATCGCAACATCCATAGGGTCTCCATGCATGGAATCAGAAAGATCGACCATTGGAATCATGTTTTCCAGTGCTCCAGTCAACTTGGAATTGTCGCGCCACTGCGAATTAAGTAGGTCCTTTTCTATCTGTGAACCTTGTCTGTATAAATCGCGAGCCTGCTTGGTAAAGTCGGCCATGCTGACACGAGCTCCCTTCATCTCTATCTCACCTTTGACGGCCTTCTGTACATGGGTATTGAAATTCACAGCACAGATCGATCTATCCTCTCTGTAAGGATATCTTGCCTCATTCTTCTTATTCACATTCAAAAAGGCCTTTTTCTGCTTTCCTAGTGAAACTGAAGTAACGTTATTAAAATCAATATCTGACCATGTATTTGCACATTGTTTAATCTGCAGGGTATCAAGTTTCTTATTCAACGAAGAAATCAATTTACGATAATCGGTCTTGCACTTTAGGACAGCCTTGACACTTCTCTGCTCGTTATCAGCAGTAGCCATGTATTCATTAAAGTAGTCAGTTGCAAGCTCTTGGTAAAGCCATCCAAAACTGGACTTTTCTCTGGGAACCCACTTGGCAACCAAAGTCATATCAGACAAAGGTGCATTTGAATCTTTACGCAACTGCTCATTGGTAAGACGAATAGCCTCCTGAATCATCGGATAATCCATTCCTTCACCTTGCTTCTTGCAGTAAGCACAAAAATACTTTAGATCCTTCCAGGACCCATACTGATGAACTGCTTTGTCGTCAAGATCTACTAGACACTTCAACGCGAACAATGCTAGCTGCGGGAAAAAAGGAAACCAAGTATGCAACATCATATATGATAAGGCGCACTCACCCTTACCATCTACAATATCGCGAGTCTGACCGATCATCTTGTAAAGAATGGTCAATAAACCCTTTGCGACTTCTTTTTCAGGCAAAGATTCACTTGCCAATTGATGCTTCAATGTAGTCAACATTCCGGACAAGAGATAACTCAAGCCAACAAGACCTGAATCAGTTGTCCTAGTAACCTGAAATGAGAACTGGACAATGTTCTCTTGGATACTATTCGACCATCCATACTCAACGTGACCATTTTCGCCGATTTGCTGTGGTGTATAATTATCGAGTGCGTTCACAAGTGCTGCCATTATAATGTTACTATAATTTATCATTTAGTCTTTATATCGTTTTTTAATTGTTTTCCTTTTACTAGTTAAAGAATCTCCTAAATACACACGCTTGGTGCACGTATTAGGGTCGGTTTTTTTTAACTCATTTGATTTTTCATAAAAAATAAGTATGATTTCATTTAAATCTTGAAACATATTGATAGTTTTTTCAAAGTATATGGTGTCGATGTTTTTTATAATACTTAAATAATTTGTATCATCATCATCATGACCTTGCAAATTAAGTAAATATTCTTTAATTTCATCTGGTTCCAACAATATATTGTATCTTAATATGGATAATAATGAATATTTTCTATTATCTTCAAGCGCCGATCTTTTAAGTATTTCAAGAATTTCTTCACGTGTTATGCAATTTGGTCTGGACATTAAAAAAGGCGCCTGTTTTATCTTTTCAATTTCATTCGACCGATTAACATATACAACCTTCAAATCTACAAAATAAACATTATCCTTATAAAAGTCTTTGTATAAATCGTCTATTTTATCGAAATTGTTTATCCATTCGTCATCCAAATCTTGATTTCTCTCTTCTAATTCTGTATATTCTAATTCTTTATAAGCCATAATCTATTATAAAAATGTTTATATAATACATTATAGTATTAAACTAATATCTTTCCATTACATTAATTTATTTTCTATTCCTCATCTGAAAATTGTTGATATTCTTCATCAGAATTTGGATTGTTTTTCGCATAAATTTCATCTAATTTATCGAAATAATTGTAATCATAATTCGGAAATAAAAACATTTTTTCCCATTCATCTTCACCCCAATTATCAATATATTCGGCACTCCGTTTTTCATGCAAATATGCTAAATTGTCCAACACTTCGTAGGCTAAATCTGCTTCACAATTAACATATGTCGGTGCCAAGTTTGATTTTCTAATAATTTCATTTGTTAGAGAGTCGAATCTCATTTCTACCCAACCTTGCTTGACAATATGTTTTATAGGCTTTTCGATCTTTATACTCGTCTTCAATTTTTCAATGAAATTAGTTCTAGATACTGGTTTCGTAACAGAAACTTGTGACAACTCAGGAAAACTCTCTATTGATAGAGAAGCTTTTTTTTCCTCTTCCTTCCTCTTTTCTTCTTCAACCTTTCTCATTTGCTCTTGCTTTTCCAACATTTCCATAAATTCCTTGTCTCTACCATAAGGTGTCCTGTAATTATCTCGCTGTTGAAACACGGGTCTATCATTTTTGAAAGAATTAGAATCATTTATCTTTAGTTCTTGCTTTGGTTCTTCTTTTTTATTATTCTTCTTTTCATTGTTTTTTTTTCCAAAGACTGATTTATTGCTACTAGATGAATCATCAACTAATGATGCAAAACGTGAATTATTCTTAAACATGATGTAAATAAAATATGTATATGGGGTATAAATATATAGTATATACTAGTGATACATTTAAGTCATTTCTTATTATATTATACACATATGCCTTATATAAAAAAGAAAGTATATAAAGACATTCTATATATTTATATATCTCCTTACAGCAATCCTTTTGATTAGTTCATCTAGTAGAGTAAATTATTGTGTGATATATATTTTTATAGGAGGTCGCATTTTATATTTGGTTCAGTTGAAACTGCTTCAGATATATTATTTTATATAGGTGGCTACTGCTATTGCAGGACTTTTTAATTCTCGCTTCTAGTAGAGATTGCGAGAATTGCTCTCGGTTCATGGTATAAATTTTTGTCTATTTTGCGATAAATTTATTGTTTCGTTGAAACAATTATAATATTCAACAATTTACAAGGTAAGTCTCCATATTCTTGCTATTATACTTTCACAACACATGATTTTCTAACTTTTACGTATTATTTTTTTTCAATTTTTATAAATACTTAAAAAAATTGAAAACAATAATATGATTTTTAATGAAAATACAATTGAATAAGATAATAATTATGAATCCAAATCTAGTATTTATGAAGAGAATTGTCTTCAATAGCAAACTAAATCGAGAGAAATTTGCAAATAATAAAAAGAAGTTCAACACAAATAGGATAATCAAAAGACAATTTTATTCAAATACTAAACCACCAGAGCCAGATCATGATTTGAAATTAATAGCGTTGTTTGCACTAGCAGGCTTTTGTGTAGCGAAAATAAATGGGCGTAAATAAAGGTCATCCTCTTCTTCACTTATTGATCATTATTTAAGCTGACTAGTTTTACAAAAATATTAATGATATCGAGATAATAATCAATAGAAGCAGTAATAAAATCACCATTATAATTTTTTTGTAATATCGTATTTGTGTCATAAATAATGTAAACAGAAAATAATAGTAATCCAAAGATGGTTAAACCTTTTGCAAATGTTGACGATTGTGTAGTAAAATAATTGACGATTCTTGCGAGAATCAAGAATAACAAACTATAAAATAGAATTAGCCCAGTTCTAAATCCCAACTTTATACCAGACAATAACATAAATACTCCCAAAGCAAACATGATTCCGAAAATACTCATGGTGCCTAATATTGCAGTATTTATAACCTCTTCACCTGCAATTACTTTTAAATTTGATAAAAGATATCCTGCACCATAAGAGAAGCCGCAAAATAAAATTAATTTCAACCATGTTGGCATGGGAATAAATCCTAGCACAATTACAAACGCAAATAAATAAATGATAACAAGGATGGTTAAATTTTTATCCTTTTTGTCTTTTTCTTTTTCTTCCGAATACTTTTCCATAGCATAATATGTAATTCCTAGCTGAACAATTAAGTTTGCAAATGTTTTTGTTAATAAATCTCTCTTTTCAAACAAAAGAGAAGACAAATTGTGAGACAAAGAGGCGCCGGCTTTTTGCTGACTTGGAAAAAAACTTTCATATAAATTTGTATTTACCATATTATATTATATTTCTATTTTATTTTTTTAGAATGCTTTTTAGAATGCTTTTTAGAATGCTTTTTGGAATGCTTTTTGGAATGCTTTTTGGAATGCTTTTTGGAATGCTTTTTGGAATGCTTTTTGGAATGCTTTTTGGTTTTTCTTTTTCTACTACCTCCTAAATCGGTGTCGGAGTCTCCTAAATCGGGGTCTTCACATTTACGTGGGACTTCAAATAAAAATTGTTGTAGTGATTCTATTACAAAACGAACATCATCATTGTGTGAAAATAAATGATAAAATGCAAAATTTCTTCGTTGTTTCCAATATCCCTCTATTATTTCATTAATAACTGATATGTCCATTTGTGTTCCATGTTGTTGTGCATTATTAAAAAAAAACTTTCTAAAAAAATTAAAAAAAATTTCTTTCTTTTCTTCTCTTTCTTCTCTTTCTTTTCTTTCTTCTTCGCTTTCTGATTTTTTTTTTTTTCTAGGTGAAGATAAATCTTCTACTAGTGTATCTTCTACCTCTAGTGTATCTTCTTCCTCTTGTGTATCTCCTTCTTGTCCAGAAGGTCGAGGTCCAATTTCTCTCCATTGTGTCCATCCAAAAACACTTAAAAATTGTGTAAATTCATATTCTTCACATTTTGTAATTTGAAATGGAACAGAAAAATATTTTTCATCTTTCGTTTCACCACCCCAACCACTTGCAACATATAATTCACCTTTACCTTCATCTCTACCTTCATCTGTACCTTCATCTCTACCTTCATCTCTAAACATCATAAATGAATGATGTGTAGCATGCAATCCAGCAAAATTACGTGGGATAAAACTTTGTTTGACAAAATCAAGTGAAAGTATATTTTTACTTGATAATATGCTGGCAATTTTTGCTTCCCATTCACCTTCTGATTTACCTTCTGATTCACCTTTTGATTCACCTTCTGATTCACCTTCTTCCCATTCACCTTCTGATTCACCTTCTGATAATGATTCAAATAAATCATCCAATTGTCTATTTTGTATTTTATTTAATCTGCGTAATGCTTCTTTTACTGCTTCTGGTATTACGTATTCTGGTATTTTACTTCTTAAAAAAATTTTAACATGTTCAGGACTTCTTCCTATTAAATCTATTAATATTCTTACTATTTCACCAAATTCATCATCATTAAAACAATCACCATAAAGCTCATGTAATGCCCTTATGATTAAGAATATTTTACGAAGAACCCAACAATTTGATGTAAAACCATTTGCTGTATTGTCACGCGTCAGTACTCTAGAATGCATAGCTGTTTCATAAATATATTTTAACATTCGTCCTGTAGGAGGAGATGTACTCATACATTAGTAAGAGTTTAAAAATAAAAAATTTATAAACAATACATTTTTCTAAATACTTTTCTACTAAATTTAAATATCATCCACATCGACTTCCTTACCATCATCAGTTGTGATAATAGTACTCTTGCCAGCAGCTAAATGTGCCTCGATAAGCTCCTTGTATTCTTGCGTCTTATCGTCAGCAAATTCAATATCATTTGTTATATCGTTTTCAGAACCAATCGCTTTTGTATCATTTGTAATAAATCTAGACCAATCCACAAATGTTACTGAATTTTTTAACCTTGCCTTGTCAATATCTGAATACACTTCAATCAAGTCGCAATTTAAAAGCTTGCCTGGCGAAGGCTCTTGCTCCCATTCTCGTAACCCAACCAGAACCCATGTACCAGGTATAATAAGATTATCTCGTTTACCCCGACCCCTAAATTTCCCCCGAATATGACAAGTCATTTCTTGTCCTTTTAAATTATTCACGCGACATATTGCGCCTCCCATTATTTTAACAACTTGTGCATATATTTCAGCAGGATCTTCTGAAATTCTTAGAGAAGCTTGAGTTCCCTTGATTATATTCTTACGCGCATAACCTTTTGCTTTATTACCACCAGCATTCTTTACCATTTTGCTATTATATTATATATTTATTTATATTGATTTCTTTTATTTCAATTTTTTTTAGGGAAACCAAGGTCCCCTCCTTTTTACAAGTACACTTCGTCTTTTGTAGAATTAAAAATATCATTTATATTACTACACCCATTCATAAATGGACTATAATTTCTAATATTAAAATTAACCATTTTTTGAATACATGAATACAAAATACCTCTTTCATTGGTAAAAGGATCCGACTCATAGTTTATTGTATCCGATATATTTAAAATGCGAATCAATTCTAAAGCTATAAATTGTAATACATATTTCGTTGGATGATTAAATGTGTAAAATAATAATTTATTTTTATAATTATTTTCAATAAAAGGAATTACATTAATAAAATGAGTATTATGTTTTCTATATTGCAACATATTTTGATAACGATTCTTTAATTCAGTGATTGTTTTATCAAAAATTTCTGATAATTCGTTGCTTGATTTTAAATCATTATTTTCAATATATACATTTTTATAATAGTCAACATCTTTATCATTATTATTACAATCTATTATACTGCTATGAACATATTTATTTGACTTACTATAAGTCAAATCAAAATAATAAAAATCAAAGTGACAATTATTTACAAAAATAATAACAGCATTTTCTTTGCATTTATTAACAACATAATTAGAAGCTAGATAATACATGTCTCTATAATTATCATGAATTGGTTGTGTAACTACGATATCACTTTGTTTCAAAATAGAGTCAAACTCTAGATCCGTTAAAGAAGTACTAAAACAAGGTATATATGTAACATTAAAATATGCACATGGTAAACACATTATATCTTTTATATTTCCTAGTTGACAATTTCCATAAAATAATATATTTTTCATTTTAATATTATATTATTTTATTATTAAGTTACTTTATTTCAAATATATTCAAATGATTTTTGTGTACATTTAACCAAAAGTTTTCATCAAAACGATGTATAAAAGAATGAATTGACTTTCTCCATAAAATATGTATATTTTTATCATCAAAATTATAATCATAGATTTGTGAATAAGTTAACAAGTTTTCATTATTTTGTATAGTATCATATTGCTCTGACCCAGTTTCTTCTAATTCCAATTCCAACTCTGACCCAGTTTCTTCTAATTCCAATTCCAACTCTGACCCAGACTCTTCTAATTCCAATTCCAACTCTGACCCAGACTCTTCTAATTCCAATTCCAACTCTGACCCAGACTCTTCTAATTCCAATTCCAACTCTGACCCAGATTCTATTGTATTATTATCTATAGTAAAAATTTTGTTATTACCAACTTGGTCACTAGTTTCACTCAAAATATCACTAGGATTACTAGACTCGCTAGAGTTATCATAATGTATTTCAAAAACATTTGTTTCATCATAATGTATATTTATATTTTCATTATTTTTAAAAATAATTACATCAAATGTTGGATTATTTTCAAGATAATGTATACATACATCAGAGTAGTTTTCTTCAGTATAGTTGTTTAAATTCTTCAAGATTAAATATTCTGTAGTAGAATTTGTAATAAATATATCATATATTTTCTCGATTGGCAATTCTGAGTCAACGTGTATTATACTTATGTTACCAGTATTATACTTTTCCAACAATTCTTTTTTGGAGGAAAGCGAATTTATGATGATCAACTTGATATTTTCAACACTTAATTGATTATTAAAAATGGAAATATAACTATCAATATCATCCTCTTCATTATGTAAATAATATAACCATGTTAATTTATACGTATCATGATTCACTTTTAACTTATTAATATCATATGTGGTCTTATTTAAAAATGTATCAAGTGTAAAAGGTCTTTTATCCATTTTAAGCAAATACTCATTTGCAGCAACAATACTTTTATGTAAAGTTTTTTGATTAGAAAACTTTGATAGATCTGAAACATCATCAAAAAAGAGTGGATAATTTACACCCAAATATTCTTCAATAGACGGGATTCTTCTTACAATGATTGGAGTATTATATTTAACACACTCCAAAACTACATTATTTGCAACAGCATCAGCAAGGTCGCAAAATATACACGAGTTACCAAATATTTCTTTATAATCGTTATCGCTTACTTCATCCACAATCTGAATATTTTTATCAATCGAAGAAAATTTTTCATAAAACTCGCTTTTAAACTCTTGCTTCAATAAAATAAACTTATTATAATCCTTTGGAACCTTGAAATCAGAAAAACTAGTAAAATTTCGCAACCACCAACCGATATGATAAATATTTTTTTTAGACATAAATTTGCCAACACTAAACAAGTCATCATGTGTATAATTATTTATATCAATATCAATAGGATGATATACGGATAAAACTTTATTTTTAAACTCGGGATAATTATTTATAATATAATTTTTGTGATGTATAGATAAAACATACAAAAATGTGATGGAACATAATAAATTATTACTATGAATCAATTCGATACTATTTTTATTCAAAAGTGAATCATCATTTAATATAAAATCTTTACTCATTAAATTTCTATTATACTCTTCAAATGGAGGTCCATGTAAAAATGTTATTAATTGTAAGTTCTCATCCTTGACAACACGTAAACATTTTTGACTTTGTATTTTATTACCCCATACCAACAATTTTTCTATCCATTCATCAAAGTAATATTTTTTCTTAAAATCAAAAGAATCAAAAGTATCAAAATTATAATGTTCTAATAAATAATTCATAGTAGATTTCCAGCCAAAAAAATGATTCCCGCAATTGGTATATTGTTTTTTAAAGTATATTTTATTATCAGAAAAATCGATATCGTCAAATGATTCTTCAACATTTACTATTTTTTGAAATTCTTTCATTTCAATTTCTTTAATATCATTTAGTTTTCTACCTTCATTAAAACCATAAAGTATAAAATGTTTCCAGGCCTCTTCTTTTGAATCAATATATGTCAAATCATCATAATTATGAATATATTTTTTCCAATCAAAGGTTTTATAATCATCAAACAAAAATATATTTTCATATATTCTATTTTCATTTTTACCATGACTCATCCAATGTTTCCATGCATTTTCTTTTGATTTAATCAACGATAAATCATCATAGTTGCTAACATAAGATTTCCAATCAAAATTATCATACTCTTCCAAAGTAGTTTCAGCACTTACAACTCTATTTTCATTTTTACCATGAGTTATCCAATGTTTCCAAGCTTTTTCCTTTGTAACAATGTATGATAAATCCTCATTATTACTAATATATGATTTCCAATCAAATTTTTCAAACTCTTTTTTTTTACTTACATTCGTTATAAATCTATTTTCATTTTTACCATGAGTTATCCAATGTTTCCAAGCATTTTCCTTTGAAACAATATATGATAAATCTTTATTACTACTAACATATGATTTCCAATCAAATTCTTCGAATGCTTTGTCATCATTTGCTCTAATAATAACCCTGTTTTCATGTTTACCATAGTTAATCCAATGATACCATGCATCTTCCTTTGTTGTAATAATAGTTAAGTCATCATAGCTCTTGATATAATTTTTCCAATCAAATTTTAAAAAATCTGCGATTAGTTTTTTTTTACTAAAACTCTTTTTATTCATAAATATATACTACAAATAAAATAATTTCAGTTTCCAATCCAATTTTTATATACAAAAATATCACCATACCATTTTTTTATATTTATTGGGTAATTAATATTTGTAGAATAAAAAGCTAAAAAGCCGATGAGCCAAGAAAACGTACCACCTGATAAAATAATAGTATTGCATGTACTCCCAAACATAATAGTTTCTTCTTCACTTAAATGAATTGCTTTTAATGAATATTTTTGAATTAAATTATTACAAATTGTGCTATTCAAGTTGTCACTAGAGATATACCCATTCTCAAATGTATACTTTTTTATAATAGTATCATAATAATCAAAATCATTATGTGATGACATCTCTTCAACATCATCTAACCTTACATGGACAAATAAGTCATTATTACTTTTGTATCGGTAACAAAATTTATTTTTGTTTGTAATTTTTTTTTTTATATCGGGAGTATTAAAATAAATTTCTAAATATAAGCAAAACTCGTAATTCTGAAACCAAGTATTATTTGTTACAATTACATTTGTGAAATTATTTTTTTTAAACATCAAGTCAAAATAATTTATTTCTGTAAGATATACATTTTCCTTATAAGTATTTTTTCCTATAAATAGATCAATTCCTACATTTAAAAATTTTTCATAATATTTATAGGTGGTTTTTAAATTGTATTTTTTTGAAATAAAATGTAATACCATATTTACAAAAAAAAGATTCCCAAATCTACCATTATGAATTTGAGTATTATTTATAATTGGATTATTATTAATTTCTAAAACTCTTTTTTCTCTACGCCCATGTAGTATCCAGTGATGCCATGCTTGTTCTTTATCTAAAAAACAACTCAAATCTTTATAGTCATCAATATACTTGATCCAATCAAAATTTTTTTTTAAATGTAAAACATGATTAAAATCTTGTTTTAATTCAATTAAATGATTATTATCGTTATCATAGGGTAGAGAATATGAATTATTATCATGAGAAAAAAATTCTCTATTTTCATTTTTGCCATAGTTATTCCAATGTGACCATGCTTCATCTTTTGTTATAATATGGCTTAAATCCAAATACTTTTCTATATACTTTTTCCATTTAAAATTTTCATAACTTTCTTCCATTGAACTATATTACAAATTTATAATAAAAGTACCAAAAGTACCAAAATATCATAAAATGTCATAAAAGTACCAAAATATCATAAAATGTTTACATGTTTAAAATATTAAAAAAATTTATT
>Ga0209355_1002052_pt1 | contig 11293 bp, 2 predicted proteins | sample LauGreSBDMM110SN_3_FD_187563 | JGI IMG/M metagenome (GOLD analysis project Ga0209355, IMG submission 187563) | Freshwater lake microbial communities from Lake Michigan, USA - Sp13.BD.MM110.SN (SPAdes) (version 2) | ecosystem: Environmental > Aquatic > Freshwater > Lake | place: Lake Michigan, USA...
GATTTATAGCTCAAGAAGTTCAAAATGTCTATCCTAAAGCAGTTGAGGCAAATCAAATTTATAATAGCGAAATTGAAGGACTTTTAACATTAGATACAACACAAATAAAATATAATTTATACGGAGCTTTTAAATATCTTATAGAAAAGGTTGAAATATTAGAAAAAAAACTACTATTCTACGAACAGAATAATTCAAGCAATATCTTAGAAGTAAATGTAGAACAACCTGATAATGTCTCAAATAATTCAAGCAATATCTTAGAAGTAGATGAAGTAGATGTAGATCAACATAAGAATGTCTCAAATAATTCAAGCAATATCTTAGAAGTAGATGAAGTAAATGAAGTAGATGAAGTGAATGTAGAACAATCTGAGAATGTCTCAAATAATTCAAGCAATATCTTAGAAGTAGAAGAAAATATATAATAATTTATAAATTATAAAAATGAGTACATAATTTTATTTTTCTTAAAGTTTTAAAAGTTTTTATAAATTTCTAAATATTTTTTAATTATGTACTCATTTTTAATTTTAATATATTTTTATAGGAAGTATTATATTTTAATAGATATATAATGAAAGATATATGCCATAATGTTATAACTTTGAAACAATATGGTCCTACATGTTGGTTCAATAGTATTCTAATGGCAGTATTGTATAGTGAAGAAAGTCGCAAATTATTGCTAAAAAAATCTAAGACATGGAATAATAAAATACTTATTTTTAGAACATTAAAATATATTTTAGAAAATAAGTATTTTCGTTCAAGCAATATATACAAAGATTATGAATATTTTGATAAAATAAGACCAGAATATATATTAGAAAAGCTCTATAAATATAATAATAAAAAATTCTCATTTAATCCAAAAAAAGAAAAGGGAGGATATGCTCCATCATTATATATTAGAAAAATATATAAATTATTAGGCGTCAAAGTATTATATCTTGATTTGAAGGATAAATTATTATATTATTCGAAATATAATAACACATTTGTTGACAATTCTACTATTAAAAAAGGGAATAAAATAAATATATTTTTTAAATATGTTTCTAAGGAAAAAGTTTTAGAGAAGTTTGATAACCCTGATGTAATTATTGTTAATTGTACTAAAAATCTTAAAAATGATATGCCAGATTATTATAAAGTTCCAACTGATTCACCATTTTATAAAATAGCATCTTTAGATGATAAAGTTATTATTAAAGATATGAACTTTATTCAAGATTCAGTAGTATTATCAAATTGGAATAAAACAGGAATAGGCGGGCATTCAATAGCTGGAATAAAATGTAAAGATAATAAATATGTGTATAATGGATGGACACGTGGTACTATTGATGTTCATTTAGCCGATCTTAACTTTACAAAAGATGATTATGATAATGAGAGATTATGGGTATCGGAAGTAATTGGTAAAAAAATAGCGTATATAAATGTTAAAAACGATAAAGTAGTTTATAAATTGCCTGCGGATGCTATAGTAGTTTCAGATAATATAAATATTCCTTGCGAATTAATGAAATTTGATTGGGATGTTAATAATAATAGCGAGTTTTGTATAAATAAAAAAGAATGTTTATTAGATACGCATACAACTAAAAGTATTAAAGAAATTCTAAAGAAAGATGCAAAAGAGTTATGTTTTTCATTCAATAAAGGTCCGAGAAATATTATATATATTAATAAAAATAGTATAAATCATACTATGTCGAATAAAAAATGTCCTGAAGGTAAAGTTTTAAATCCATTAACAAATAGATGTATTAATATTAAATCAATAAATAAATTAGAAAAAAAATCTCTAAGCAAAATAGAAAAAACATGTCCTGAAGGTAAGGTTCTAAATCCTAAAACAGGTCGTTGTATAAAGAAAGAAAACCTAATAAAATCTGCTAAACCAACCATCAAAGAATGTCCCGGAGGTAAAATTCTAAATCCTAAAACTGGACGTTGTATAAAGAAAGAAAACCTAATAAAAGCTGCTAAACCAACCATCAAAGAATGTCCAGAAGGTAAAGTTCTAAATCCTAAAACTGGACGTTGTATAAAATATAAAATATAAGATATAATCTAAAGATTATCAGGAGTATCTATAACAACTTCTTGAGTTGTAATTATTTCAACATTACTTGTATTGATATCAGGAATATCTGTTGTAACTTCTTGTGATGTAATTATTTCAATATTACTTGTATTGATATCATGAATATCAGGAGTATCTGTAACTTGAGTTGTAATTATTTCAACATTACTTGTATTGATATCAGGAATATCTGTAACAACTTCTTGAGATGTAATTATTTCAACATTACTTGTATTGATATCAGGAATATCTGTAACAACTTCTTGAGATGTAATTATTTCAACATTACTTGTATTGATATCAGGAATATCTGTTGTAACTTCTTGTGATGTTATGAGATTACTTTCGTAACTTGCTAATTTTTTTTCATAATATTCAACCTTTTCTATTAAATATTTTACTGCTCCATATAAAGAATAGTCTATTTGTGTTGTATCTAATGATAATAACCCATCAATATCACTATTATTAATTTGATTTGCTTCAACCGCTTTAGGATAGACTTTTTGAATTTCTTGAGCTATGAATCCTAATTGATTTCTATCATTTGTATTAACTATATCATCTTTAAAGTTAAATCTATATAGTTCTATGTTTTTAACACTTTCAAGACATTTTTCATAAGATGCCTTAGTAATATTTGTTTTAATTCTTCTGTCTGAAAGAGTAGTCCAACTTGTTTGAGAACTTGTTATGTATGCCCCTTCAGTAGTAAAAATATTACCGTTTACATGTAAAGAATATTGAGGGTTTTTAGTGCCAATACCTACATTTCCTAAATGATATACATTTGTATTAGCATGATTGTATGTCCATTGAGCACCAGTAGGTTCTTTAATAGGATTTAATAAATGAAATCTAAAATCTAAATTTTTTGAATTAAAAGTATTAAGTTTTGGAACAATTTGATTTTCCATAGGAATAATTGAAAATCCTGTAGAATCTATATTAACATCGTATGACCCTTTAAATGTAGAATAATACCCGCTATTGTTAATTTCAACAATAGTATTTGCAGGAAAATTAATATTATACTTATTTGATGATGCATATCCATTATATAATGTAATTATATCAAGAAATGATAATGCAACATTATAAATACGAATATCTCCTAAATCTCCGCGATAACCTCTTGCATTATCTCCAGCATTTCCTATAGTTAAATTATTAACCCTTTTTAATAATTTATTTAAAGTTCCTGTATTAGTTGCTACTAAGATACCATTTACATATAAATAAGTTTTCACAGGATTTTCATCTGTCAATACATAACAAAGATGATACCATATATTTACCTTAATACCAGTATAAGAAGCAGAAAAAGTCCAAGGATTATTTGAATCTAACCCCGTATGAATACTTAAAGTACCATTATTTATATCAAATTGAATTCCTGGATCATTTCCACTATTATTACCATATCCCATCATAGTATATACGCCTGTATCTTCTACTCTAAACCAAAAAGCGAAGGTCAGAGGAACATTTCTATTAATATCTGGAGTAATAGCCCAATAATCATTTGTTGTTGCTGATGAATTTGCCCAATGAGCGAAAGGTAATTTATTAGATATATCATACTTAAAATCATAAGTCAAACCTCTATTTTTATCAATTAATTTACCTGTAACTCCAGAACTATCAATACCATTACCATCCAATCTATACCAAGCTATTAAATGAACAGAATCTATTGGGAGGGCAAAATAATTTAGTATAGTATTAAAACCAAATCTTTTATAATTATGTGCTTTAATAATTACTATACCAGAACCTCCATTACCACCCGGATTTCCAGCTGTATCGTTACCTTGACCCCCACCACCCCCTCCTGTTCCATCTAATCCATTTTGAGGTGCTCCATTATCACTACCAAATCCACCACCACCTCTTGCTCGCCTCGTTGGATATGCAGGATTAAATACTTGAGATTGGGTACCATTAAAATCACTACCGCCGCCTCCTCCAGCATAAGTTACCAATGTGCCTGATATATCTATATCTAATCCTAAACCACCATATCCATCCATTGTTTCAGGATTAGTGTCAGCTGCGTCATGATTATCTCCTCTTGTTTTAGCACCACCACCTCCTCCTCCTTTAAAATTTTGAACTTGAGTTCCACCCATATTTCCACGACATCCTTCAGGACTTATTAAAATATTTACAAATTCATTATTTAATATTTGTACTGGTATATCATTGAATATATTATTTTGCGATAAAGTTAATTCACGCGATTGTGTATAATTTGTTAAGTATGTACCTCCTGTCATAAAACCTTGTCCTCCATTTGTATTAGCATGCGTCCAACCACTCGAAGTTCCTCTTCCACCTCCAGAAGCATAATAATTTTGCGTACCATCGCTTTTAATTATTTGACTATAATTTCCATCAAAAGCTGTTAATAATTGATTAGTAGACGCTGAAGGATGTCCGGCTCCTCCTTTACCAACCATAATATTATACGTTCCATCTAAGACTATATTTTTATGATATAATAATGTTCCAGCACCACCTCCTCCACCGTGCCTTTTACCACCACCACCTCCTCCGCCAACTACCAAAATATCGCATAATGTTGGATGAGAAAATGTAATATTATGCGAAGTGTTTGGTTCGGGACCTCCACTATGATTAAATGTATAAATCGCAGGACTATAATCTATCTTCTCCCTTCCATATATATACCATCCTTGAAAAGTCATATCTGCACTTTCAGGATATTTTTCACTAATTACTAATAAATAATTTTTAAAAGGTAAGGTATTTACTATTTTAACTTTAGGCCCTTTTTTATGAGCAGTAGTAGCGTCTATAGTGCTACCAAAAGATACATATGTGTAATTTGTTTGCTTATGTAACAAAGTCCACTCGCTAAAATTTGTAGTGTTTGTATTTGAACCATATATTTTAAAATTTTTTGGTGCTTTATTATGTTGTTTACCGCCAAGAATTTCAAAAGAAGTAAATATTATCTCTCTTGGCATTTGTATTTTAACCCAAGCTCCAGGCATTAATGAATTATAGTAAAATGACGAATTATATGTTAATCCGTTATTCGACCAACCACCGGCAGCATACCAACCTTGACCTAATGTTCCTGAATTATGGTCAGTATTTGCACCAGGTCTTGTTCCGCTATAACTTGTGTCATAATCGCTTTGTAAAGCATATATAAAAACACCACTACTTCTACCGCCATAACTTTGCGTTCCACCCACTGAAAAAGTATATTCACCCATACCATGGGTATTTTTAACAAGAGAAGTTGTATTATTATTATTACCAATAGTATTCGCAAGATCATCATAAGTATAATTATATGTAAATGTCGTCGTATTTTGTTTATCCATTACTCCATTTTGAACTGTATAAGCCCCTGTAGTATTATTATAAGTGAAATATCTATATGGAGGATAAATATTTTCATGAGAATAATAATTCCTAATATTTTTATTTAAATATCTTATTATAACTATACCAGAACCACCATCTCCTCCGTCTAAATCTTCTGCTGTTCCGTCATTATATTTACCCCCTCCTCCACCACCACCTGTTCCGGGTAATGCTTCTCCTGCCGCTATCTCAGGAGTTCCGTCAAATCCTCCTATACCACCACCTCCAAATGAACCATTTCCCCCATTAGGATATCCTGGAAGCCCTGTAGTAAAAGCAGTATTTCCACCTCCACCTCCAGCGAACCAGCCATTATGCCCAACTGATGTTCCAAATATTGAAATAAACTCTTTACCCAAACCTCCATCACCGCCTTTACCCAAATTTCCATTTGTTCCTAAACCACCAGCACTACCTGCACCTCCACCGCCTCCAGATCCAAATGATGGTGCTACTGGTTCACCATCACTCCCTGAACCGCCAGCATTACCATAACTTTCCCACTCTGAATAGGTATTTTTGTTTGACGAACCGCCTGTATTTGCTTCTATTACTGTATTACTACACGAACCTCCGCCACCATTGCCGCCATTATTTCCTCCTCTTCCTGTGTACGGAGGTGATTCAATTCTCCCACCACCTCCACCACCTCCTACAGAAATATATTCCATCCCATTTATTGTTATAGAGCTATCTTTTCCATTTTCTCCATTAGCAAATGTTGAAGAACCGACACCTCCTTTACCTACTTTTATATTTATAGTTCCATTCAAAATTAAACCATTTCTAAATAATATTGCCCCAGCACCTCCACCTCCACCAAACTTTCCACCTGCACCACCACCACCAACTATTAAGATATCGCATAAAGTATCTTGGGCAAATGATAATGTATAATCGCCGGTATTTCCTGTTCCATAATATGTAAATGTTTCAATAGTATAATTATCATATGTTGATATAATTGGTTCTGCTAAGATATTACTTGTTGAACTGGTATCTATTGTAATATATTTAGGATCATAATTGCCATCTTGTTTAATACGTAAATCTATATTTGATGTATTATAATTAGTTGATGCTGTTATTATTTGACTTTCCATTGAAATAAATGATGATTTTGTAGGTCCTAATATTAAATTATACAAGCCTTTTGAAAATTGTGTCATCACACCATTATTTATAGATAATAATGTAGGTTTTTTTAATACTATATTATATTTATTTGGATCTACTATTAAAGAACTGGTAGGATCAACTATTAACGAATTTAAAGTCGAATCTCTTACTAATACACAAAGACCACCATCCTTAATAAAAGTTGCCGAATCAGTTCCAAGAGCCGTTGAACCAGCAACATATAATAATAAATCTCCACCTCCCTCTACATTTCCATAAGGTGCTGTTCTATGATTTCTTAATCCGAATTGAGGATCATATGATGTTGCTGCTCTATTATACCAATTTGCTGTATATGATGTATTAGATATTGACGATTTTATTATTGTTCTTGGTGCATTAGTATAGTTTTCTCCTATCGCCTGAATTCTGGAAACTTGTAGCCAATAATTTGTGTTAAATGTAGCAAATACAAATTCATCAAATGTTCCAAAAGGAATAGTCCAAAAGTTCGTATAATCATATGAAATGCTGGATGATGTAGTTCCTGTTAAATTATCATTAATTGGATACCATGTTGTAGATGTCGAAGGTAAAAACCTAACAATCCTCCATCCACCCACACCAGTTTTATTTTGTATTTGATATTCAATATTTTTCGTAATATTAGAATTAATTACAGAATTCCTAACAAGGACGCACATTCCGCCATTTGTATTTAATAAAGAAACATGATCCGTAGAATTAGTTTCAGCATAAAGCATTAAATTTGGAATTGCTGTATGATCGTTTATAGAAATAAAAGGATCTACAGAAACACTTGTTCTATTATACCATTTAACATAATGTGTGTAATTTCTCGCAGATGATGTTATTACAGGTCTCGCTACATCACTATAATCACCAAGAACAGATGTTCTTAAACAATATAACCAATATGTCGTATCAAATGTCGCAAAGAACATTTCGTCAAAAGTTCCAAAAGGTATCCCCCATTCATTTGTATAATCATATGGAGTTCCTATATTAGTCGAATTAACCGATGTTGAAGTAAAATTATTCCCGCTATACCACCTACCAAGATTAGGAGGTAGATATCTAACTATTCTCCAACCACCTACACCAGTTTTAAGTTGTGCCTGATATTCTACACTTTTCGTAGGATTAAAATTATATATATAATTCGTATTCATCAATGTAATTTTTAAATTTTTACCAATTATTGCTCCGACTTCTTCAATTCTTAAAATTTGACCGATTGTATAAGATTGAATATACTCTCTTGATAAACCAGCTTGACAAGTATCTTTTAGAAGATTATCTATATATATATTAACTATTGTACCTGCAACATGAGGATTATTATAATTAACTTTTACTTGATTGTATCCGTTGGGTAATGTTAATTGTACATATCCATTTTCTGGAACATGCCATGCTCCCGTTGAATCAAAATAATTGAAATAGGTTGTAGCACCGATACTTGTAGCATAAGCAGTCCATGTAGCCAAAGTATTATAAGGAGTAAAATCATATACAAGAGGTGGTGGTATATAGGAGAACTTTATTAATTTATTAGAAACAGGATTGCCTTCTAACACAGGATAATCTCTATATTTTATAATAACTATACCAGAACCACCTGAACCTGCTTGATTAGTTGTACCGCCATTATATCCCCCGCCACCACCACCTGAACCAGTATTCGATGCTCCATTTCCTCCATTTTGAGTGCCTGTGCTTAAACCATTTACACCACTATTTATACCATCAGTTCCTGCTAATCCTGCTAAACTATCTGAACCACCACCACCACCTCCTCCTAAACCACCATCTCCAGCATGCGTAGCATTTCCTGCCCCACCTCCACCTGCTCCCCAGTAATATGTTGTACCTAAAATATCAATAGCAACACCATCACCACCTTTCGATGGTTTTCCTCCTGCTATCCAACCACTTCGTGTAGTATATTGTGTTTGAGAAGAAGACAAACCTTGTGAACCGGTACCACCACCACCCCCTGAACCTAACCAACCACCTCCAACTTGTGCTAATCCGTTCCCTCCAATATTGCCATTAAACATTTTGCCATTACTTAATAAAGTACCTTTTGTTGATATTCCAAAAGAACCGCCTGTAGCTATAGCTGCACTTACTCCTCCAGCACTACCGCCACTACCACTTCCACCACTACTTCCATTATTTGGAGTATTCCAGCCGACGTGTGTTGTAGAACCACCTCCGAGACAAATAGCTCCAAATGCTTCGCTCGAATAACCATTTGTATTTTGAGCTCCTCCAGCACCAACTTTAATAATATATGTTCCTGATGGAATAACAACATTAGTCGCATATAAAACAGCACCTCCACCTCCACCACCTCCTATTTGTCTATCGCCTCCACCACCACCACCAACTATTAATATATCGCATAAAGTATTTTGAGTAAATGTTTTCGTATATTCTGTAAAATTACCAGAATTTAGATGTACATAATGTTCAATATTATATTTTTCAGGAATTATTTGTGGTTCATTTAGAATATTATTTTCTAAATTTGTATCTCTTGTATATATATCACTTTTAACAACTTCCATATTGAAATTACTCGTTCGGTAATCAATTGTTATATCACTATTATTTAAAATAATAGACATATTGAGTTTCTTTATATAAATTTGCACTCTATATAAATAATTATAAATATTTATATGATTAATAAACATAATAAAAATAAAATAAATTATACATTTTATAATAATAATTCTAATCTTGTTAATCTCCATTTCAAATCATCAATTTCCTTCTGTTGTAAGTTATTTTCTTGTTTCAAATCATCAATTTCCTTCTGTTGTAAGTTATTTTCTTGTTTTAAATCATCAATTTCCTTCTTTTGTAAGTTATTTTCTTCTTTTAATTCTTTAATTCCTTGTAGAAGTATAGGAACTAATCTTTCATATTTTAATGTTAAATAATCTTCACCGGATTTAGATATATTTATATCAGAACCTTCTTTGCGAATAGTATCAAATGGTGCTAAAACAACTAATTCAGGATAATATTTTTTAATTTCTTGAGCACTTAAACCTATCTCATTTTTACTCTTATCAAATCCATATGATGCTGCTAAATCATTACAATTATATTTAAATACATTTATTTTACTGAGGGTAGGAAGAACATCTTTAACATATTCATTAATATGTTTCAATCTTTCATCGGAGTAATAAGCAATTATATCAGCAGATGCCGCAATATCTCCTTGTACAGTTAATCTGTAAGCGGATGGATTAGTACCAATACCAACAAAACCTGTATCACCTCGGCACGCTAAAATTGTACCCAATCCTGTTTTATCACTCCAAACTTGCCAATGACAGCCAGTATATGTATTTTGATTCATTAAATCAAACGACCATTCTTGAGTATTTGCTGTAGCATTTAATTTATAATCGGTACCTGGAGCCCAAGACCAATTGCCAGTATTTGTAATACTTGTGGTATTAATAGTACCTACACTAATATTTGGTGTTCCCGTAAGACCGGAAGCATTTGTTGCCGTAGTGGCATTACCACTTAATGCACCGCTAAAAGTAGCAGCTGTAATAGTACCAGTACCAGCAGTAAGATTATTATTAATTGTAGATATACTTCCATTCACAGCAATTCTGAATCTTTCCGTAGAATTTGTAGCAAATGCGACAGAGCCTGTGCCTGCTGTCCATATTGATACATCATTAGCATCTAATATAGTTCCAACTGAAGGACCTCTTCCCACACCATGTGATGAATTACCAAAATATATTTTTCCTGCCCCGCCTGCCGTTGTTCTTATTTGAACTATTGGTGAAGCACTTACAACATCTAATAGTGTTGTTGGATTATTAGTACCAATCCCTACATTACCATTTGCCAAAATCCTCAATCGTTCAGTACTATTGGTAGAGAATAACATATCAGTATTTCCATAATTCAATAAATAAGCTTGTTGTGTACTATTTTCTCCTATAGCAAATCCATTTGTTGCACTTGCTCCTGATGTAGAATCTGTAAAACGTATACCAACATCAGAATTTGCTGTTGTATTATGTACATGTAATCTTGCTGTAGGATTATTAGTACCTATCCCTACATTACCATTATTTACTATTCTCATTCTTTCAACAGGTAATGTATTTCCACTTGATGTTCCAAACATTAAATCAGTATTACCACTTCCTACATGTTCATTTTCAATATATGATGAGTGTGAAGTATCACTTGCTAACCATATTTTAACTTTTCCATTATTATTTCCTTCTAATCCACCTCTAAATGTTATATTAGTTGTAGAGCCGACATTTCTTGGCCCTCTTACATAAAATGTACTATCTGGAAATGTGATAGTTGGGTTATTATCATCGCTTGAATTTGCCGCAGAACCTATAATTACATTACCACCGCTTGAAACATTAAAAACATTAGTACTTGAAGAGTTTATAACATTTAATATATTACTTGTATTACCAGATGCGGTTTGTTTAATAGTTAATGTTGAATTAGCACCTGCGTTAGTTATATCAAGTCTTTCTGTAGTATAAACCTCAGTATTTAAAGTAGTAGATGTTCCATGAATTATTAAATTAGAATTAACAACTAAATTTCCATTTATAGTAGAATCACCATTATAAGATAGTA
>Ga0209355_1002055_pt1 | contig 11277 bp, 13 predicted proteins | sample LauGreSBDMM110SN_3_FD_187563 | JGI IMG/M metagenome (GOLD analysis project Ga0209355, IMG submission 187563) | Freshwater lake microbial communities from Lake Michigan, USA - Sp13.BD.MM110.SN (SPAdes) (version 2) | ecosystem: Environmental > Aquatic > Freshwater > Lake | place: Lake Michigan...
ATATTGCCGACCTCAGCGCAGTCACCCATGACCCATTGCTTGCCCAAGTACGTTACCGTTTAAGGAAACACCATGGCGCCCCAAAAGAAGGAAAAAAAATAGGGGTTGCATGTGTATTTAGCACTGAGCCCGTGATACCCCCAGATGCCAGTTGTGACCACCAAAGTGATGGCTCACTGAACTGCCACGGCTATGGCTCACTGGTTACCGTGACAGCGTCATTCGGAATGAGCGCTGCCGGATGGGTCATCGATGAAATTTATAAACAGTCTAAAAGATAGCTAAAAAATAACGCTATAATTTAAGGCTTGGCAGTAAGCGAATAGCTCACTAAGGGACCATAGCTCAGTTGGTAGAGCAGCGGACTTTTAATCCGTTTGTCGTGGGTTCGACCCCCGCTGGTCCCACCATAAAAAAAAGTAAGCCACTTTGTATTTTTGTACAAAGTGGCTTTTTCTTTATTTGACTTATTTCATACTACCAACAAATTCCAATAGAGCTTGAAAGAAACGCGCTTGCAGCGATCGCTCAATCTTTATTTATTTTTGTCTTTGCTTTGTAAGTTCTTGAATTCAATCACAGTTAAAACCAACCCGATAATCAGGAGTCCGAAAACAATCATTGCTGGGAAAAGAAGGTCATCTGTAGTCATTTTTTAGCCCCCATGAGAGCGCACAATTTGAAGTAAATCCCAAATGTGAAAATCGAGGGAATCCAAATTGCGGTGAAGATGGCTTGTTGCGGATCTTTTTGCACAAACCATAAATAGGCTGAAATGAAAAAAGAAAGCAAGACAGCCAAGATGATAAAAAAGTCTGATCGTTTAAACATTTTCTTCCTTAAAAATTATTTTTGCCGTGATCGATTATTCCGTAACCAATCGCATTGAGTAAGCAGCCTGCGATCGCAAAAGTTCCTACCACTCGAATTCCTGATGAAAGTCCAAAAGAAAAGCTATCTAGGTTTAACAGTCCAGTGAGACCTCCTAGTATTCCCAGAAAACCAATAGCGCTAAATAAATTTCCTGTAAAAATAACGACAGTGAGTAGATTTTTCTCAAACTTTTTCATAGAGACTTGATTTAAATACGCCTTGAACTAAAACTTTACCATAAGCCTTTAACTTGACTGAAGTGTGTGGCTGAAAAAAAATGCATAACCAAACTACGCGTGGAATTTTCTATCTTTGTCTCGGAGTTTTTGTTTTCTCGCTGCAAGACGCGATCATCAAGCAAGTCAGCGGGGCATACCCTCTAACCCAGGTGGTGGTCATTCGTTCCTTGGTGGCATTTCCCATTCTGCTGACACTAGTGCAGGGTGAAGTGGGCTGGCGAGCGCTGTTTGGTAACGATCTGGGGTCGCTCATCCTGCGAGCGCTGATTATGTTTATTTCGTACACCGCTTATTACATGGCTTTTCCAGCACTGCCTTTGGCTGACGCAGTGGCACTGTATTTCACTGTCCCTCTCTTTGTTACAGCGCTGGCTGGCCCGTTTTTGGGAGAGCATTCGGGTTGGCGCGTTTGGGTAGCGGTGTTGCTAGGTTTTTTTGGTGTGATGGTTATGTTGCAGCCTGGTACTGGGTTGTTTGAGCCCGCTGCGCTGTTGTCTCTTTTATCCGCTTGTATGTACGGTACGTCCATGCTGATGGCGCGAAAGCTCGGCACCACGCAGCCAGCTTCGGTCTTGTCGTTTTATCAAAATGCCGGATTTTTTATGGGTGCTCTGATGACCGCCTTTACTTTGTACCTCTTAGGCATTGAAGATGCATCGCATCCTAGCCTAGCGTTTCTGGTACGCAGCTGGATGTGGATTCCCTTTGACGACTTGCTGCTCATTGGCGCCTCGGGTATCGTGGCCGCAACTGGCATGATGTTTCTTACCAGTGCTTATCGTATTGCCCAAGCCAATAAGGTAGCCCCTTTTGAGTACACCGGAATTTTGTGGGCCCCACTGTGGGGATATATGTTTTTTCAAGAAATCCCCCGTCTCACCACGGTCGCAGGAGCTGCTGTCATTGTGATGGCCGGGTTATTGGCACTTCGCATGGCCAATCAGCCGCACAAAGATAAACGGGTTTAATGTTCTGTCTCTCTAAGGCTTCGATTTGCTAGAAACGAAGCTTGATCAGTGTCTTCACAGTAATTTTGAATTTGTGAAATGGCTTCAAAAATATGTCCGTGATAGTCACCTAAAGTCCGTGATTGATTGGAACTCCTCTGCTGCTTTAGAACATAACCCTGGGCATGTGATCGGAGCTTTGGTGTTTCGAGGTACCCTTGCACCTTAGGTTGCTTTGAAAATCTAGAGTACGGTGTAACATTTACAGAAATTTTTGAATTATTTACATGCGTAGATTCGATTCATGCATGCAGCGTTCCATTAGCAAGCCATTTTTCAGCGCACCATGCGTTCTTTAACTAGGATTTAGGAGGATCACCAAATGAAATACCTCATTACTTTATTTAAAAAGAGCATGTTGGCAATCATGGTCACAATGTCCTTGCTGACCGCTGCTTTCGCACAGGTTAGTGAAATAACCGCACAAGCGGTAAAAAGTACCATTCAGGCTCAGTTAGCTGCTTTTGCAAAAGACGATGGAGATTTGGCTTTCTCCTACGCTGCGCCCAATATTCGCGCCTTGTTTCAAACCCCGCAAAACTTCATGGCAATGGTTCAAGGCGCATACCCTGTGGTGTACCGTCCATCGAAGTTGCTCTTTCTCGCTGCATCCGATATGGACTCGGCGGTGGTACAGCCGGTAAAAATGTGGGACCAAAATGACCGATCTTGGATCGCCACTTACAAGCTCGAACGACAGGCAGACGGACGCTGGCTGATCGATGCGTGCGTTTTGGTACGTGATAGAGCGAGCTCAAACATATCACTGGCTTATTAGATAGGTATTCCTCAAAATCGGTAGACAAATAACCATATCAGAAGTGACGTAGGGAGGAAGACACGGCGGTAGATTTATCCGCTTACTTTCAGCCATCAGCCACGTACTATCTGTGCAATAAGTTTGCTAAATCACAAAACAAAAAGCACCGCGAGAGGCGATGCTTTTTTAGATGGCTCCTCGACCTGGGCTCGAACCAGGGACCTACGGATTAACAGTCCGGCGCTCTACCAACTGAGCTATCGAGGAATAAATTTGGTTCTAGCTTGCAAGAAAATTGCTTCTAAACGTTGTTTAAAGCAGCAAGCGCTTGCCGAATTTGCTAGCCTATGATTGTAGCAAAAAAAACCTGCGTACTTGATGGAGCTATAAATTCATAGCTAAAAACAACTCTAGACACCATGCCCCACGAGGGTTCGCCATTGAGAGGTATTTTATTTTGCGGTCTATCTATGGCGTTGAAAAAGGAAGTTTGGCTTTCGCCCCAAAGCTGACGTTCGATTTCTTATTGAACAAGTCAAAAGATATCAATCGCCGATCCAAATCTGCCGCAATGAAATATCTATCTCGTCTAGGTTGTTGTCTTCCGGAGAGTCGGATCTATCTATAACGAGAAAGTCGCAGGTACGCCCGATAGCAATTAACGGATGGTGCCAAACGCCTTTGGAATAGTTAACGCCCTGGCCTGGCTCGGCCCGAAAACACCGGATATCAGCTACCTCCAAGGCCTGCGTGGGCGGGGCCACTACGACCAAAAACGGCAGCTCGGCCATGGCTACAAAAGCCTGACTTCCCAGTGGATGCCGCTCCATCACCTGGAGTTGCATGGGCAGTGTACGTGGCAGCGCCCGAAAAATGTTGATCAGAACTGTACTCTGGCCTACGTCAACGCGTGCCAGGTCGTGAAATCGTGTGGCATAGCCCTGGTTGATGGGGATTTGGCGCACCGTGTCTCGCGCCTCGATCACTTCGCCAAACGGGAGAAACCGTTCGGCGGTCAGTGGCTCAACAATTAGCGTAACCGGGATATGCGCCATGGGGTTTAGCAATCAATGTCTTTTAAGTCTGGGCCGGACTGGCTAGGTCTGCCTTTACGGCTGCGATGGCGGTTACCAAATGTAAGACCCATCACCAAAGTTTGCACCACGCACAGTGCTGAAGTCAATGAGCGAAATCCCTTTAACTCTGCGTCGTTCACGTCAATCAACAGATCGGCGATGCGTCCTAGCGGGCTTAGCGCGCCGTTGGTGATGGCCAGTATTTTGGTTCCCCGAAGTTTGGCCTGTTCGCAGACCTTGAGCGTGTCTGCCGCGTAGGGCGGAAAACTGATGGCTACCAGCAAGTCCTGCGGCCCGGCCACTTCAGCCTGCTCCAGCACCATGCCACCTTGACCGTTGATCTGCACTGCGGCACATCCAGTGCGATTCAATGCGTAAGCTAGATAGGATGCCACCGCATACGAGCGCCGCAGGCCAATCACATGGACCAGCCGTGCGCGTTGCAGCATGGCGATAGCTTGCTTTAGAGGCATAAGCTCGGCGTCTGCCTGCAAGTGTTGAAGCGAGACGATATTTGCCTGGCTAAAAGCTCGCAACACAGCTACTGGATCTTGCGGACTGCTGAGCGTGAGTTCTCCGCCGTAATGGCGAATGCGCTCGCTGTATGTAGGATTGGCCGCTTGCTGCAAAGGTGCACGAAACAATCGTTTGAGTTCTGAAAATCCTGCAAAGCCCAAGGCCTGCGCCATGCGGATAAAAGCTACAGGTGAGAGCTTCGACTGCTGAGCCAGGTCAGCCAAGGGGCTCAAAGCGACGTCTTTGGGGTGCTCCAGCGCGTAATGCGCCGCGTCGCGCATACGTGGCGTAAGTTGCGCACTTTGCAGCGCGACTAGTGTGCGCAGGGCTTCGAGCGTGTTGGGCTTATTGGACTTTTCAGTTTTATCCAATGCCATGTTTAAAACGCCCGCACTTGGCCTCGTGGCACAAAGCGGCCCATGCCCTCGCGCCCGTGCCAATCGTGACCGTCAACGATCAAATTGCCGCGCAAGAACACTTTTTCTACTCGGCCCTGCAGTGTGCGGCCTTCGAGCAGTGTGTGATCGCAGTTGCCATGCAGATGTTTGGCATGGATGGTTTGGGTGACCGCTGGATTAAACAAAACCACATCGGCGTCGCTGCCCACAGCAATCGTCCCTTTTTTAGGAAATAGGCCAAACAACTTCGCTGGTGTGGTGGCGGTGAGTTCAACAAAGCGATTGAGCGATAGTTTGCCCTGCATCACGCCGATGTCAAACAGGCTGACCAGCCGGGTTTCGATTCCAGGCGCACCGTTAGGAATTTCTGCAAAGTTTTTTGTTCCTCGCAGCTTGGAACTACGCAGGCCCAAATGGTCGGCCTTCATGCAAAACGGGCAGTGGTCGGTAGCGATGACCTGTAAGTCGTCGTAGCGCAGGGCGCGCCACAGGTGCTTTTGGTCGTCAGGCTTGCGCAGCGGCGGCGTCATGACGTATTTGGCGGTCTCAAAGTCATCGTTGTCGTAGACCGAGTCGTCAAACAGCAGGTAGTGGGGGCAGGTTTCAGCAAACACTGGAATGCCTTCAGCGCGCGCGTTCACAATATGCTTTAGCGCGTCGTTACTCGAGACATGAACAAAGTAAATGGGGGCATTCGCAAGTTCGGCCAATCGGATACCGCGGTGTGTGGCCTCACCTTCCATAAGAGAGGGGCGGGTGAGCGCATGGTAGCGAGGCGAGGTGTGACCGGCCTCCAACGCTTCCTTGATGAGCAGGTCGATCACCGTGCCGTTTTCTGCATGCAGCGCGACCATGCCTCCGTCCGCTCCCACTTGGCGCAGCATACGAAAAATCGAGGCGTCGTCGGCCATCATCACCCCAGGATACGCCATAAACATCTTGAAGCTGCTCACACCTTCGTGGTGCATAGCGTAGCGCACGTCCTTCAAGACTTGCTCATCCACGCGGGTGACGATCACATGCAGGCTGTAGTCAACATTGACCTGCGACTCGGCGCTTCTTTGCGCCCGTGCGATGGCACCCAAGGGCGAATCGAGTTCAGTTTGCAGTGCAAAGTCCACAATTGTGGTGGTGCCGCCAAAGGCTGCTGCCTTGGTTCCGCTGGCGAAGGTGTCTGTAGTAATCGTGGGGCCAATCACGTTTTCTAGGTGAACATGGGTGTCCACACCGCCAGGTAGCACATACAGGCTAGTGGCATCCACCACGCGCACATCAGGACCGACTTCTATCGCCTGTCCGATGGTGTGGACGATGCCGTCTTGCAACAGCACATCGGCCACGTAATCGTCACTGGCGGTAATCACCCGTCCATTGCGAATCAGCGTTGCGGTGGAATCGGTCACGGTAGATCTCCGAGATTTAGGCGAGTACGGGGTCGGTATCAATGGCCGCGTCAATGGCTACGTCCAGATGCATGATCAGGTGCTCCATTTCTGCAGGCGTGTTGTAGTGCGCAATAGACACACGCACCACACCTCCACACTTTTGCAGTTCGAGTGCTTCAATCAGGCGTTTGGCATAAAAGTCGCCAAAGCGGATGCCGATGCCAAAACGGTCGGTATGTAAAACAATTGCCTCGCTCATCGCACCGCGCACGACAAAGCTGACGGTGGGCACTCGCAGCCCATCGTTTGCATGAGGGCGCCCAATGATGCGCACACCAGTTTTACCCCGCAAATAGGCAAGCAGCTGTTCTGCCAGCGCGTCTTCGTGTCGTTCGAATGCGTCAAACGCATGTTGCATGCGGCTTCGTATGTCACCCTGCGCCCCCAAGGCAGCGCCCACCGATTCCAAATAGTCGCTGATGCCAATGCAACCATAAGACAACTCGTAATTGACATTTCCCGGTTGCAACTTGTAGGGCAGGGTGTCGGCTGTGATGAAGTAATGGTTTAGGCTGGCCAGTTGCAGCAGCAGTTCGCGTCGTCCCCACATCACGGCGTAGTGCGGACCAAACACTTTATAAAAGCTAAATACATAGACATCTGCGCCGCTGGCCTGCACATCTACCAAACGGTGCGGCGCATAGGCTACCGCATCCACACAAAGGCGAGCGCCCACCTTGTGAACGCGCTTCGCCACTTCTGCCACTGGGTTCACGGTGCCCAGCACATTAGACGCATGCGTCATAGCCACCCAGGTGGTGCTCGGCGACAGCAGCAGATCCAAATCAGACAGATCTAGTTCCAGCGTTTGGGGATTCACATTCCAAAAATGCACCTTAGCCCCAGCGGCCTGTAAGCGAAGCCAGGCGCCGATATTCGCTTCGTGATCGGTATTTGTGAGAATAATTTCATCACCCGGGCGTACTTGCGGCAAGATGGCCTGTATCAGCTGGAACATTAATGCCGTGGTTGCGCCTCCCATCACCACTTCCTCGTCATGGGCGGCATTAATCAACCGGGCCACTGATTGGCGCGCCTCTAATACTTTAGCCCCAGCGGTCTGTGAATGGGTATAGCTGGCACCAAGCTGTACGCTGCTGTTGAGTAAATATTCACGCACCCGATCAGCCACTCGGGTCAAAACCTGCGAGCCTCCTGCGTTATCCAGAAATACAAAATCTTGGGCCAGCGCTGGAAATTCGCTGCGAATTGCGGTCAGGTCAAGTGGGAGTGTTGGAGTGTTCATGGAAAGTTCTCAGTGCTGCAAAACGGCTTTAAGAAAAGCTTGGGTACGAAGCTCGCGCGGATTGCCGAAGAATTGGTCTGGTGCGCCTTGCTCGATGATGCGCCCGGCTTCCATAAAAACCACCCGGTGGGCCACTCGCCGTGCAAAACCCATTTCGTGGGTAACGATGACCATGGTTACCCCAGTTTTGGTGAGTTGCTGCATTACGTCCAGCACCTCGCCTACCATTTCCGGGTCCAGCGCCGAAGTGGGCTCGTCAAATAACAGTACCTTGGGTTGCATGGCTAAGGCGCGCGCTATGGCTACCCGTTGCTGTTGTCCACCTGATAACTCTGCGGGAAATTTATGGCTGTGTTCAGCCATGCCTACCTGCGCCAAAACATCAGCGGCCCGCGCCAGTGCCGCACTGCGTGCTAAGCCGTGGACTCGCAACGGGCCCAAGGCCACATTGTCTAACGCGCTGAGGTGCGCGAACAGGTTAAAGCTTTGGAACACCATGCCCACACCGGTACGCACAGTGACCAGTTGAGGCCCCTTTTGTACCCGTACGCCATCGACCAGCACCTCACCACCCTGGTATTCCTCCAGCAGGTTGATACAGCGAATGAGGGTGGACTTACCAGAACCGGATGGCCCGACAACCACCAGCACCTCGCCCGCTTCTACGTCCAAATCAATCCCGTGCAATACGCTGACAGCACCAAAGGATTTTTGAAGTTGCCGGATTTGGATGAGGGGCGTGGGCATAGGGAGTTTTAGCGGCTTGGATGGCGGGATTCGAAATAGCTTACAAGCCTGACGAGAGGCAAGAGCAACAAAAGGTAAAGCAAGGCGGCGCCGATCAGCGGGGTGGGATTCGCAGCGAGCGCCTGCGCTTGCGTTGCTTGTTTGAGCAAATCTGGCATCGCAACGACCGAGGCTAGCGCGGTATCTTTGAGTACGTTGATACAGTTGCTGGTCAGCGGCGGCACCACGATTCGCAGTGCCTGCGGCAATATGACATAGCGCATGCTACTGCCAAATCCCAGGCCAATGGCTTGTGCTGCCTCAAATTGACCCTTAGGCACAGCCTGGATACCAGCGCGAAAAATTTCGGCCGAGTAAGCACACGACACCAGACTGATTGCAAGCGCAGCAGAAATAAAAGAAGAAAAACGCACACCCACAAAAGGCAGCGCGTAATAAACCAAAACCAATAAGACCAGCAGCGGGATAGACCGAAAGGCGTCAATATAGACCCGAGCCAACCAGCGAAGGGGTGCCGGACCATACAAGCGCAATAGCGCCATTGCCAAGCCAGAGGCTGTACCCGCTACGATACTCACCGCCCCCAGCATGACGGTAATTCCTAGACCTTCAAGCAAGGCCGGGAGCGCATCGATGAAAACGCTCCAATTAAAAAAAGTCTCAATCAAACTCATGCGTGCGATTCTGCACGCCCGCGCGCATCCTGTTTAAACAGGTGCGAACGGGCGTATCTCGGTAATAGTTTTATTTGGGAACGTCCATCACCTTCACAGTTGAGGAGCTGTCAGGTGGCGTAGTTCCAAACCACTTCTTGTGGGTGGCGGCGATAAAACCTTCTTTTTTAAGCGTGGTCAGGATGTCATTGACCTTGGTCGCATCGGCAAAGTTCTTTGCGAACATAAAGGAGTAGCGCTCATTGGTAGGAATGCGAGCGACCACACGGTACTGGGGCTTATCCTTAATGTAGTACTCCACCGCTGGAATATCGCTGATGTAGCCATCAATCCGACCTGCTGCCAGATCCAACATCGCGGGGGCTAAGCCCTCGTAACGCGAAATCTTAGCGATCTTCAGTTTGGCGGTGTTTTGGGTTGCGTACATGTCACCGGTGGAAGCGGTATCCACACCCACGGTCTTACCCGCTAGGTCTTCAAGCTTGTCGATCTTGGTGGTTTTCAGAACAGAAAGCGACTGATCGCTGTCATAGTAAGGCTGGGCGAATGCCAGCGACTCCAAACGTTTAGCGGTGATCGTGATCGAAGAAACAGCAATCTGGATACGCCCAGACTGGACAGCAGGGAACAGGCCGTTAAATGGAATGTTCTCGATTTTTACGGTTTTCCCCGCCCGTTTCGCAACCTCATTGACCAAGTCGATTTCAAATCCGACGATCTTGCCCGACGCGTCTTGGAATTCCCAGGGCACATTACCTACATTGGCGCCGACTACCCAATCTGCCGCCATCGCCGTGCCACCTGTCATTGTCAAAATCGACAGCGCAAGGCGTGTCGCAAGTTGTTTTATCTTCATGCTAATTACTCCTAGTTATGTTTGAAAAACAGGACTGAACACCAGGCTAGCGCGATAGTAAAGCGCCAAAAGCCTGCGGACACTCTTTACTGCTGTGCCTTTTTAGATCATAGTCCAGTGAATTAAAAAAATCAAAATTTATTTTTATGAATCAATTTATTCATTCTTCTTGCCCTGGAGGGTCGCCAACGGGCTCACGCCAGAGCACCTTCTGAGCCACAATGAGGCGCACCTTCGGTAGTTTCAATCAATATTCGGGCGGCACCTTTCCATGACTCCATTGAATACGGACGTTTTTACTGCTATTGCGCAAAGCGAACGCTTTAGCTACAGCGCGATTACCCGACGACCGGATTTTTCTTGGCCGCAAGAAAAGCGTCTGGCGGTTTATATCGGCTTCAATTTGGAACACTTTGCCTTTGGTGAAGGCTTGGGTGCTGCCATTGGCCCGGTCTCCGCGCAACCGGATGTGCTCAATTACAGTTGGCGGGAATACGGTAATCGAGTTGGCGCATGGCGTTGCCTAGAGCTATTTGAACAACTTGGTTTACCTACTGCAGCGCTGATCAATACCGCACTCATTACGCACTGCCCTGAACTTCTTGATGCGGTAATTCGTCGCGGCGATGAATTAGTGGGGCATGGTCACAGCAATGCCTTCCGACAGTCTGACTACTCCCCAGCGCTAGAGCGAGAGTTACTGGCTGGCTGTTACCGGCGCATAGAGTCGCTCCAAGGTAAACCCCCAACCGGATGGCTATCGCCTTGGATTTCCGAGACGATGCTTACGCCGGACCTCTTAGCGGAAACCGGCTACGCATACACCTTAAATTGGGCGCATGATGATCAACCCGTCGCTATGAAAACCCTTAGCGGAAGAACGCTTTGGTCGATCCCCTATCCCCAAGAGTTAAATGACATTCCAATGATCATGGGACGGCAAATGGATGCCTGTGACTTCGCCGATATGATTATTGATAATTTCGATGAAATGCTTTTGCAAAGCAAACAACAAAGCCTTGTCATGGGCATTGCGTTGCATCCTTACATTGTGGGTCAACCGTATCGATTACGCCATCTGCGTCGAGCTTTAAAACACATAGTCGACATGGCTGCATCTGGTGACGTGTGGATTACCACTCCAGGACAAATCTGCAACTTCGCTGAAAAGGCTCTCAATTAATTAAATTTAAAGCAACTTTAGCCCATCGCATAAACCTGAGTGGCTAATAAAATTTACGTATTGATTGGGCAATGACTGAATGAAAATTTCACGTGCGATTATTTTGACTTTGTCGGCAGGAGCGTTGTATCTATGGCTTGGCTTGCCGCTTACGCTCGGGTCGCTAGGCCTGCACCCAAGCTACCAAGGGCAGAAATACGCACTACCAGGTAAGAGAGCACTCGTCATTACAACCAGTCACTCCACGCTAGGCGAAG